>UPTG01000488.1_pt1 | contig 32429 bp, 27 predicted proteins | sample 2160121 | NCBI WGS metagenome assembly UPTG01 (sample SAMN06266255, study PRJEB28933) | marine metagenome | isolation source: Columbia River Estuary | place: USA:Columbia River Estuary, USA | collected 2014-07-27
TCATTATGTTAAAGACTTTTGAATAAACCTATTGATTCGTTAATGGACATTTTACTTTCTTGTTTCTGCAATTTTAAAATTCTCTCATAAACCCTTGAACCATATTTAGAAAGTTGATAAACGTTTTGTCCTCTATTCACTTTAGATTCAAAATATTTCATATTTCTTGATAACCATTTTCTCTGATCTATTGACTTACCTCTATCTTCTGATAATTGAGTCAAATACATTTTAATTTCATCTTCAGTAACAAATCTATTTCGAACAAATTTTAAAACGTTATTTCTTATAGATGCCTTTTCATAAACATTTATAGCTTGGTATTGGCCATATTTTCTTTTTATCTGAGATCTTGCTTCGTTTACGTCTTCGAAATCTAGATCATAATTAGTTAAAACTTTTTCTAACTCATTGAAAGGAACTTTATCTCCAAATATTACTGCTAAGTCTTGTATATCATCTTTTGAATCTAATACAATATCTCCTGCTAATTTTGAAATCTTAACAATTTCTTTAGTGTTATAAAATTTCTTAGCTTCGTTGATTGTTGATTCAAATAATGATTGTAAAAATTCTACCTCGTCTTTTGTGAAGAATTTACCTATTGTGCTTGCATTATTAATTTTTACTTTAAGATCTCGAACTTCTTTTTTGCTTAGACCTCTAGCTTCATTAACCGAAGATTCATAAACTACAGCTCCATCAGGCATATATGAATAAACTGCATAACCACCCTTTCCTATGATTGCGATTGCATCTTCATCTGAATCCATTTCATCAGCAGCAATTCCACTATCATCAAAATCAAGTAATTCACTAGCTTTACCAACACCAACTACTGTATATGGATCATCATTATAGTCTATAGCAACCATTCCTGGTTTTACTTTTTTATGATCTTTAACTTTACGTTTAGCATTTTTATTAATTTTAGCTTCGTTAATAGCTGATTCATTAGCTTCCATTACTGCAATTTCTAAATTCTTAAGTGCATCTTTTAATTCACTATCAGTAAATTCTATATCAGTATCAGGGTTTGCGAATTGAACTGTTGATTTAAATTTATGTAGATTATTAATCTTTCCTTCATACTCATATTCTGCTTGCCATTGATCCATACCTAAATCTAATATAGCATATAAAGTACCTTTTTCTAAATCTTTTTCTTTTTTAATTAATCCTGAAATATCGTTTGGCTTAACGTATGTAGGGAATATTTCTTTTCCTTTCCAACGAGATGCTTCAGTAACTACGGATTCATTCATATCAGAATATAATGATTTAACCCATTCTTCAGATTGCTTGTCTTGTTTTACTTTATCACCATATTCTTTAAAGAATTTAGAGATAAACTCTTTTTCGTTTTTCACCTCTTTTGCCAATAAATGAATATCTGACATAGTACCTTCATTCATATACTTATGGAATGAAGAGAGTTCGTAGTTTATTAAATGCTTCATATTTTTAGTTTTAGTCTTGGATTGTCCAACTATTTTCTTTTTTATTATTGAGATATTCTTCGAAAGTTGGCATACCAAATTCTCCCTCGGAACCTTCAATAGGTTTTGTTTTATTTTTTATTTTATTAGATAAGTCTTTAATATCATCCATCAATAGTTGTGTCATTAAACCAACTGGTTTTTTTCTCGGCTTAGAAAAAGCTGTCATTAGTATTTTGAATATGTTCTTGTTTATCGTTGAATCTTCTAAATACTTTTTAGTCTTTTCGTTTTTTATTAATGATGTATTAAGATCGAACTCAGGAAGATTTGCAAAAGATAAAGAATCCAATTCAACTCCATCGTATCTATATCCGTATTTTTTAATATAGTCGTTAAAAACTAAACATATTAATTCTATAAACCTATCTTCTTGATCTATCTCCTTTAATGGATATTTTTTCAATCCATTTATTTTTAAAAACTCAACAATATCGTTTAAAATAATAGCATACATATCCTGAGGTTCTCTACCTTTGATATTTGTTTTGTTTACTTGCTGTATTATAGGATCTACCAGTTTAGCATAAACATTTGTAGTTTTGTCATCCGAAATAAACTTAAACATGATTGAGTCTATAGGTTTTTCTATATCATCATTTAGTGCTGTTTTACTTATCTCAGGATTTAATATCGATATAATATATTTTGTAAACGAATTTGTTTTAAATTTAGAAATAAGTTTTTCTTCAGGAGTTCTTAAATAATCTAAAAGGTGTGTCTTTTGTGATTTATCTAATTTACCATACCAAATAATAGGTGGCTTAGAAACCATCAAAAGATCAGATATCGGATTGAGTATTGTTATATCGTCTATTACTTTACCGTTTTCGTTTTGTATATCTGTAAGAATCAAATCATTTATAGGAGTCCTATCATAAGCTATATTAAACGGCTCTTTATTATGAAAGTATCTAAAACCGTATTTAAATCCTTTAGGAAGTTTATCTATTGTTTCTTTAGGAAGTGATTCGATATACTTAATAGGTTTCTCAAATAATTTTGTAAGTGTTCTATCTATCTTTGTTATCTTACCATCTTTCTTATAAAAAACTAAATCCCCATCTTTATTTCTTTCGAAACAAAACCGAGTGGCATTAAGCTTTTCACTAATTATCACGAAATTATCGAATAATTCATGTATGAACTTAAGTCCTTCTTTCCTAAAAACTTTATTTAAAGTTTGTATTTCTGCCATTTTAGATTTTAGTGTTTATTAAAAATTCTACCAAGCGTAATTTAAGGTAGGGATCTTAGCACAATAATCTTTTACAGATTTTGCATATCGTGCAGCTGATTGAACGTAATAATTATCTATTGTTTTATGAGTTTCTTTTGATTTTTCAGCGTCGTTTTTAGCACTAACATATCTACCAAATTCATTTAATATACTACTCATTAAGTTTGATGCATCAGACATTTTAACCTCTCTTTTCTTAGGGCTTAATCCAATGATTATATCACCATATCTTCCAATATCTCCTTTTGATAAACCTTTCTTAATTTGTTCACTTAATTCGTTGATAGCATCTTGTACTAATTGATCGATATCAGTTTTTGCTGCTTTATCTTGTAATATCTGTTCATATCTTGCTTGATTTGCCTTTTTGAATTCTCTATCATCAACAAAAGCAGTAGCACCTTTTCGGTTTTCATTTCTAGCAGCTCTTTTGTCTGTTGATTGAGCAACACTTTGTGGATCGATGGCATAAACAATATCGGTAACTTCTGCAATCTTTTTTAGCGTATTTAAGTTAGCACTATATTCTCCTCTAGATTTGTCAATGCCTATACTAGAAGATGATCCATCAGGAACCATTTTATATTGAGCTTTTCCTGGGTTCTTAGAAGCCCATCGATCATATTCTAAACCTTGATAAGTTTTATTTTTAACGACTGCTAAAACAATATCTGAAGCTATGACTTGTTCATCTCTCCAAGCAGATCTTCCTGCATAAGGATTTGTCTTTTCATTTTCTGAATAATAAATCAAAATATGAGTTGGGTTGTTTTTAGTGTATTTTGCAGCATCTGCAACTGGGACTACTATTAAATTTAAGTTTGTTATATCTGAAGCAGCAATTCCTTGTCTAGATAGAACGTCAAAAAACCTTTTCCCTATATCACCTTTTTTATTTCCTACCATTTTTTGTAGTATCGAAGATTTAAGTCCTTCATTTAACATTTCGTTAAATCTTTCGTTTTCTTGATTCTCCTCTACATGAGATATAAACTCATCAAAGTTACGTAATTTTTCCATTATTATATGTGTTTTTTATTTTTGTAAGTCTTTAGATTTTCTAAGAATTCTGATAATTGTTCATCAGTTAATTCAGAAGCATCAGATACACCATAGGAATTTAATCTTTCAGTATAAATTGCTTTGTATTCCTTAGATGCTTTCTCTTTTAGTTTTTCGGCTTTCACTTCCGATAACATTTTCTTAAAAGCTTTAAATTTTAGAAGGGCCATTTAGTTAATATTATTTTGTAAAAATATCTTTAATTATATATCTTGACTAGGATATAACTTATTTAAGTCAATATTCTTAATCCTAAAAGGGAAGTTTTGTTCTTTGTATATTTCTTGACGAGCAATACTGTGCTTATATAGATAATTTTTAAATCTACCTGCTCGATAATCATCAACAAAATCTATTATTAATAGCTTATCTTTTGTGGCGTGTTTTCTTAAACCTCTACCAATAGATTGTCTAATAATAACTTCAGATTTAAATGATTCTGTTAAGTATATGCTATGAATATTTGTTACGTTAATTCCTGTAGAAAATGTACCGTATGATGCTATCATTATTTTACCTTCACCATCTTCTAATAACTCTTTTTGTTTTTCTCTAAGTTCTTTATCCGTACCACCATCAATATAGAATACTCTTCGATTTGTTTTTTCTCTTAATCGATCGTATATTTTATTACCATATTCAATTCGATAAAACAACACTAAAGAGTTTTTCTTATTCTTTAGGATCATATCCGTTATGAATTCTAGTCTTGCTTCGGATTGAATGGCGTAATTTTGTTCTAGATTTAATAGCTTTTTTCTATCTTCTTCGGATCTTTGATGTAGATTTTTAAATCCATCCTTTACTTCTTTTGGTGCATAATCCATTTCAATAGCATAAACTTCACATGGTGTTATATGTCCTTGTTTCATTAAGAAATCAGCTCTAATAGAAGTTATTATAGGACCTGTATATGCCATTAATGTTAATCTATCTAATGTTCCTGGTTTTGGTATAGTTCCAGATAAACCGAATTTTCTTTCTGCTTTATCACATTTTTCAAGAATACTTTTTATACTTACACTTTTTGCTTTATGTGTTTCATCAACAACAACAACATCAAATTGTGCAAAATAATCTTTTGGCTTTTTTACAAGAGATTGATAGGTTCCTACTACAACATTAGACATATTTCTAATTACAGATCCTGAATATATTTGCTGGATTTCTAGTTTTATGTCTACGGATTCGTCGTTATATTCATAAAAATCTTCTGTAGCTTGTATAACTAAATCTACAGTAGGAACAATCATTAATATTTTTTTATTCTTCTTATGTTCAAGAAGATATGCAATAACCATATATATTATTAGTGACTTACCTGCTGAAGTTGCTAATTCGGCTAAACAGCATTTATATTTTATTATATCAAAAGCTGAATTTACTTGATAATCTCTTGGCTTTTTACTTGCATTCTTCCATTTTTCATCAACCCAAGATTGAAATTCTTCTTTGTCTATAGTTGTATCAAATTTTCTTTCTATTCCATTGATACCTATTTCAAAGTTATATAATTTAGCAGTTTCAACTACTTCATTCCATAAACCTGCAGGAAGATACTTATTTGATTTAAAGTAACTTATTTTTCCATCCCACCATCCTTTTTTTACTCTAGGATCCCACTTAGCATTAGCTGCTTCTTTTGTGAAAGTAATCTTTAACTGTTCCAATTCCATTTCGGTTGCTTCGGTTAAAGCTAATATTTGATCATTATGTGATAAGTCCCATTTCATAGGTTATGTAGATATTTTTTTATTATATTCCATTTCTGTAGTTCATCTCTTCGATCTGAATTTTTGCTTTTATAGCAAATCCCATTTTATCTAAAGTGTCTATTGATTGTGAACAGAAATTAATTTGATTCTCTAGTAAATCAGTTTGTCTTATTCTTAATGCCATATCGGAATCAATAAACTCTTTCATTTCCCTATATTCTAATCTAACATTATGTGAAGTTTTATAGTATTCATATCTAAGTTTTCTAAAGTTAAGATCATTAGCCTTTTTCTTATAAACTGCAGCTCGATACTTAACTAATTTATCAACTAACATGTGTCGATATGAAAGCATTAAAACTTGACATTCTGAGATTTTAGTAATATCACCTACCATAGAAACTAAACTAGACATCTTTTTACTGTAAGTGTCTCGTTCTGTTTGTAAAGCTTTTTCTAGTTCTGATACCTTTTTCTCTTCGTTTGTTACTGCTGCCATATTAAAATAAAGATTTTCCTTTTGGTTTATTTTTTAAATTAACCTCGGATTGTTTTAATTTTTTATTGTGGGTTTTATCCCTTTTATATTTTATGCTTTCTATGACAAGAGGTTTTCCTTTAAAATCTAAATCAGTCAATTCAAAATCAACTATCAATTTTAAATCTCCTTCATTACATTCGTAGTCTTGTATATCTTCTAAATTCATTTAAACTGATCTTATATCTAGTGGATTTTCTGTGAAATAATTTTCGATATTTTTTACTGCATCGTTTTTTTGTTTCCAACAATAATCTACTAATTCATTAAAGTCTTTTATAGGTTTTCTTATTTTGAAATCCCTAACGAGCTTATTCCACATAAAGACTTTTTTCCTTCTTTTTAATTTAGATTCCATAGCTATTCTTCCAGGTCTATCATTATCAAAAAGGTATCTTACAGTCGATATATCATCGAACATTAAAGTTGGTTTATCTAATCCTGCAATAGCTATAGAATTTGAATATAACAGAGAATCTATAGGTCCTTCGAATACAGTTACAGGTGATTCGAAATTTACGTGCATTAAACCGAAATACAAAGATAAAGTATTCATTTTAATTAGTTCTTCATTTGGTAAATCTATAGGTTTATCTAAGACTAATTGATTTATTTTTTCTAGATTATAACTTATGTACTTTGCTTTACCAGGTTTAAAATTCCTAATTTGCCAACCTGCAGCATGTAATTTATCAGGAGTTAAATTGAAAATATACAATTGTTCTTTGAAAGGATCATACATAAAATGGTCTAATTTCTTATGCATAAATCTTCCTTTTAAATATCTTTGTATTCTAAAATTTTCATCTGCTGCTTGTAGATTAAATTTCTTTTTTATTACATCTAAAGGAATTGCACTTTTAATGATATTGGAGAATACACCTACTTCTAAATAGTCTTGTGTAGGTATTACAACTCGATTTGTTTGTATATAATCTAAGTAATAAACTAAATCTTCTTTATTTGTTACTTGTTGATTGAAATCCCGAAAGAATGTTACGAGATCTGTATGTCTTTTTGAGCATCCATCATTATAACAATGAAATTGAAGAGACTTAAAATAGACATTTCCACGCTTTTTATATTGATCTGAAGAATCACCACAGTAAGGACATGCAAAATTTAATCTATCTCGATTAACTTTAAGTTGTGTTCGAGCACCTTGATGTTCTGCTTGTAAGATAGATTGGACTCGATTTATTATATTTAATCTTTGTGATTCTTTTAATTCCATTTTATTATTTTATGTATTTGCTATCATTTTAAGATAGGTTCCATAACTATTTTTTTCATATTTTTTTGCTGAAGCCAATAGATGATCTCTAGTGATCCATTTATTTCTATAAGATATTTCTTCAAGACAACCGATTTTAAGTCCTTGGCGATCTTCTATGACCTGAACGAATTGACCAGCTTGCATTAAAGATTCAAAAGTTCCTGTGTCTAACCAAGCAGTACCTCTTTCTAATACACTAACATATAACTTTTTATCTTTTAAATAAATGTTATTTATGTCGGTTATTTCTAATTCTCCTCGATCAGAAGGCTCTAAGTTTTTTGCTATTTCAATAACATCATTATCATAGAAATATAATCCTGGGATTGCATAATTCGATTTAGGATTTTCTGGTTTCTCTTCAATCGATGTTACATGTCCATTTTTAAAATCTACTACGCCATATCTTTCAGGATCTTTAACATGATATGCAAAAACATAAGCACCTTTAATAGGATTATCTCCTACAAAAGTATCACATATATTTTTAAGTCTTGTTGGTAATCCACTAGAATAAAAAATGTTATCACCTAAAACTAATGCAACATTATCATCACCTATAAATTCTTCACCAATAATAAAAGCTTCTGCTATACCATTAGGCTTTTCTTGTATTTTATATACAATATTGCAACCTAATTGAGAACCATCACCTAATAGTAATTTCATCGATTCTAAATCTCTTGGATTTGTTATGTTTAAAATATCCATTATTCCTGCAAGCATTAATACCGAAATAGGATAATAAATCATCGGTTTGTCATAAACAGGCATTAGTTGTTTTACCACAGGTAATGTGATTGGCCAGAGTCTAGTTCCCTGTCCTGCTGCTAATACGATTCCTTTCATATATTTTAAAGTTAAAAAAGGCACTTCTCATTTAAGAAAAGTGCCTATATTTATAGATGGTTTACATGTCGAATTCTTTCAACCAGTCTTCAATATCTCCATCAGAAGATTTTGCAGCATCGGATGAAGCAGAATTTACATCAGTTGGTGGTGGCGTTGTAGCCGGTGGTGTTGCAGTTGGTGTTGGCGTTGTAGCTGGTGGTGGCGTTGTAGCTGGTTGTTGGTAATTTGTAGTGGCAGCATAAGATTGCCCAGGATTACCTGTTAATTCACCTAAGTAGTTATAAACTTTACCAGTTAATTCGTCATTCCAAGCAGAGAATCCGTGTTCTTCGAGAGGTTGAACACCTTCATATACAGAAAGTATTTGGTTTCTACCTTCAGCGGTATTTTCCATTTTAGATCCTTTCAATGTGATAGGTGTTATTTTTTCTGAGAATTTACATTCATCATAATTCCAATAACCACCTTTCAGAGTAACCTTTAAAGAAAAATCTTTACCTTCAAAAAAGTCGAAGATATTTGTTGGTTCGGTACCTAATTCCATGTCTGTTGCATCAGGTGAAATTTGAGAATCAATGATTTTCTTAATTGCTTTAGGAAATCTAAAGATTTGAACAGTACCTTCCAATTCAGGTCGTTGAGGATCTTTAATGATTTCGATATAAGAATAATGATATTCTTTTCGCTTAATCCTTTCAGCTTGTTTTTTATCAAATGCTGATTCAGATTTATAAAGTTTCCAGAATGTGTCTTGGATAGCAGATTTTTCACCAACAGAAGAAGGACAATCAGCAAAGAATCCATTACCTTCAGCATTTTCTAGCCAATAGGAATATTTCTTAATGATTGAATTTTTCGGATTTTTAATGTTAGGAATAAATCTAACGATTGCTCGGTAAATCGAGTCTTTTGATAATTTTGGATCTGTTTTGTATAGATCCGAATTAGTGGATTTTGGTTTTTCTTCAGTTACGAAATTGTCGAGACTGAGATTAAAGATGTCTAAATTTTCCATTTTGTTTACTTACTTTTTTATTTACGTTTTTATTTATATTAATTTTATGTTCCTTACTTATACTTGATTCAACTGTTTATTACTTACTTTATTACTTACTAACTTAACGTTTATTATCAACATACTTCATAATTTACATAATTACTTTTATTATATGCAATTATATTGAACGAAGTTTCTTACTTTACTTTCTTATAATCATAACCACCATTTCTGATTAATGACCAAAATCTAGTTCCATAAGTTCCTTCTTCAACTTTCTTTCCGAATAATTTCTTTGCTCCTTTTACTATTCCCTTACCTATCTTTGCTAATACGTTTCTTTCCTCTACTAAATCTAAATACACTTTCTTAGGTACTTTACTATATTCATAGACAGAACCATTATTAAATTCAATTTCTAAAACCTTTGTTTCTGAGTCATACTTCATATCTTTAATATGAGAAGACTCAACGGACTTTGAATAAGATTTTTCAAAAAGAAATTCATCATATCGAAGAAATGAATCCATTTTTACTTATTCTTTTTATTCTTATCGATCCATTCTTTAAAGATAGGAATTGCATCTTTCATTCCCTCACTTTGATTTTTCGAGTGTTTAGCTCTGTTCATCATAGTTGTAGCAATAGCCATTGCATGACCGTGATCTTTTTTCACTAATTTATCCATAATCTTAACAGTATCTAATGCTTTTTGTTTATTAGCATATCCTGTTCCTTTGATAGAATCTTTATCGCCAGGACTAAATAAATCACTTTCTTTTATCGAAGTATCTTCTTTGATTTTGTTTTTATCAATCCAAGCTCTGAAAACTTTAATAGCATCTCTCATACCATCAGTTTGATGTTGATGCTTTTTTGCACGAGATTCCATTGTTGTAGCTATAGACATAGCCCAAACTCGTTCATTATTTTTCATAAGATAATCGAGTTTCTTAATTGTATATTCAGCTTTCGCTTTATCAGAATATCCAGTACCTTTGATAGCATCTCTACCACCTTTAGAATACAATCCAATATCTGGTGGATCGTCTTTATATTCTTTTCTTTTTATCGTATGTCCTACAACAGGTTTCTTCTTTTCCTTTTTTGCTTCATTTATGAATTCATCAAATAGTTTAATATGTTTCATTATTGAATACATTTTTTATCCAGGATAATTCAATCCAAAATTAGACCACATTCCGTTTGCAACTAAGTAGTTTTGAGCTTCGGTTCCATTAGGTGTATCTTGACCAAATCGACTATTAACAAAAGCTACAAATTCATTTTCTCCTTCTGTACCATATCGAACAGATGCTCTTAAAAATCCTACATTAGATGTTACACCTTCCACTGGTGTAGTTCTTGGTTCTTCCGAAGTATATGCTATAAAATACCCGAATGTGTCTCCTGCTGGGTCGTCTGATGGTCCTGCCCATAATAGGATCGAGCTATAAGACTCATTGTTTACAAAAAATTGGAATTTTCCTTCATCTGATATTACAACTAAATTTCCATATACATCAATTCCAGTTTGTGGTTCTACGACTGATTCTTGATCATACCCGAATGCATAATCATTTGTTACTCTTGCCATTGTTTAAAATTTTATTTTTGTTTTTATTTATTTATTTATCCTAGTGAAACTCGAAGTCCTTAAAAGACATATAACCATTACAGGTGTTAAGGTAAAAGTAATACAGTTAATCCTGTTTATTCTCGTTCTTCTGAGATTGTCCCCACTCACATAAAGATATGGAATCTATTAAATCATCTATTGGTTTAGGTATATTAAATTCCTCATCTTGGTTTAATCCTAATTCATTTAGTCTTATTGATAGTTTATCGTTTACTTTTAAGAAATATGATTTAAGCATTTCAAACTTACCTGAATTACCGTTTCCTGTGTAATATTTTTTTAAGCTTTTAGGTGATATTACTGTTATACAATCTCCCCATTTCTGAATTATTTTGGCCTTCATAAATGTATTAAAAGTTATTAAATCGATAAAGCTATTTCCTTTTGATGCGAATGAAAATCCTTCAATAAAAAACTTAGGATCTTTCTTTATCTTATTTGATAAAACTTCCATTATTGTATTTGATAACCTATCAGCATTCATTAACTTAATAGATTGATCTACTATAGGATCCTTTGTATTTTCATTCTTTAAATAACTATGAATTTCTACAATATTATCTATTTTCGTATGTATCAAAAATCCTTTTAGTGTTGGTCTATAATTAGGAACAAAAGAATAATAGCTAAACTCTTTCCCGTCGTAAATTGTGATAGCTGTGCTGTTTATAGAGAAGTCAATTCCTATTATCATATTTAAAGGAATTTCTTTCCTACAGCAGCACCTAATGCAGCACCTACTAATCTAGAAGTTAATAAATCAAACATAATCCCTTTTTGTATTCCTAATACTTGAGCAATTAATTTCCCGATAGTTTTCCCTAAAGCGAAACCAGTAAGACCACCTAAAATGGATCCAAATATCCCTTCATTTGTTAATTCAATATTTAAATCGTTAACATCTTTATTTTTTTCAAGATATTCGGCAACAAATTCGTCGATAGCTTTATCAACTTTTGCTTCTTCTTCCTCTGTTAATTCAGTTTTTAAATTTTCGTTAAGCATTTGAATTTCTAATTCAGAGAAAGTATCACTTTCTATTAAATATTCTTTAAATGTTTTCATATTGTTATGTTTTATTCTTGTATTTTAATATCTTCTGGTTTAATGTTATCGTAACTAAAAACCGATTTCATATCAGGTGGCATTAATGGGTCTTGATACCAAGTATATGATTTTGCATTAATTTCTAAGATTACAGGATCTGTGAATTTAAAATAATTACTTAGTTTTTTTGCATTTGATTTCGTCATAACTCCAAAAGTTGCTCGGTATAATTGTTCAGTGTTATTACTTCTTGATAATCCACTACCGAAAGTATCACTATGACCATGAGCTTTTGTGGACATCATACCATCTTTTAAAATGGATTCCACATTTTTTCTACTCGTTTTATGATAAACTTTATTAACCTTTATAGGAGAGTCTGCTAAAGTAACAGTAAATCCATTACCACTAGAATAACCTAATGAAGTTTTCATAACTAAAACACCATCATTTTTATCTGACCAACTTCTAATTAATTTTTGTAATTTAGTAATTTCTTTTGGTGTATTACTTTTTTCTACACCTTCGAATTTATCTAAATCAACACCAATTGAAATACCACCATTAAATTTTGAAGAATTTAGATCATCAAAACCCGCTTTATTAAATAAAGAAGAAATTATGTTTTCTGTGCTATTAGGTGAATATGCTTCGTTAAGAAACTGTTCAAATGTTTTTATTTTTTTCATTTTATCCCTAAATCGTTATGTAAAACTTTCATAAAACCTTCAAAGTTATGTTGTCCATAATCATCTCTTAAAATTTGACCAACTGCTAATGCAAAATCTTCATAAGATAGTGATTCGTCTATTTTCATTATTGCCTTACTGATAGCTGCTGCTAATGACTCTGATTTTCTTGATTCATTTAAGTGGCCTTCGTATGTAGGTAATTTTTCCATTGTTTTAATTTTATTTAAGTTATTTATCATTGTGTTTGGAAGTCCATATTAATCTCATTAAATGCGAAGTTCGCTTCGAAAGTTCTAAATTCAGGAGTTATTTCCGAATAAGACATTGTAAATTGATTTAATCCAGTAAACATAACATCTTTAAATGTTACTGTATACATCCTTATACCTTCAGCATCCAATATATGTAAAGGAACATGCATAGTGTATGGTGCTTTTGTTTCGTATGAATAGTAGTGAAAGAATGTTTCTAATAAAATCCAATAATTAATATTTCCGTCTAAGAGTTGAAATGTTACTGTGAAATTTCGATCAATTAGAGTTTCCATACCTAAAGACTGTCTAAACCTTCTAGTAGTACCTTTTGCTTGAGGCCAATTACCAGGTTTTGTTTGTTCAACAGGAGAGAAATTAAAATTAGGAATAGTTATAGACTGTATCGAATAATTAACTAAATCTGATATATCTGTAACAGCCGTTGGCATTCTAAAAACATAAGGATTGTATCTTTCTTTTATGTAATTCGGAATAAAAACTCTAGGGAATTCAACCTGAAATAAATCATTTCTATTTTGTAATATCATTATACGTTTTTAAATTTATCGAATCTTTTTTGATCCATATTAATAAAATCTTCAACACTTATTGAAGAGAGTATATGCTGTGGTTCTACTGCATTTATTATTTTTTTAATAACCTTAGTAGGGAATGTTGAAATAGATTTTACCTTTGTTAAGTGAAAATCCGTAACTTTTATATTTTCAGGATATTTATCAGTATCATATAAAATAGTCTCGCTTTTTGAAGAGTTAACAATTTTATTAATATAACCTATTTTATAAACATAAGGTGTGTCAGTAGGGTAAGTATATTCATCGACCCAATTAACATCTTTATTATAACTTTCTATTTGTTCTTTAGATGGTAATTTATGAGAACCAACTCTAAAAGCAATATCTAATAATAATTTCCAATCATTAAAAGCAGTATGATATAAAGTATACATATCCTTTTCAATCTGTAAAAAGGAATTAACCCCTGAAGGCATATAATCATTTATAGGTCTTAATACTAAATCAACATCCCAAGTATTATTCATATCCCATAAACATGCTCCTATTATACTAATATGATATTTTTTACGAATAGGTTTAACTTGAGCAGATTGTAAGAAATTTATAATTCTTTGACGTTCAGGTCTTAACCAAGGAATGTTTGTTTTAACTTCACCTATGGTATAAGAAAACTTAGTTTTTTCTAAGTCTTTAATTGATATTTCTTTATTATAAGCCATTTTTATCTACTTGGTTCTCCACCACCACCGAAATTACCGAAACCAGTCCCTGGGAGACGTGGAGCTTCACTGAAGAATAAATCAGATATAGGTGCATTATTTCCAGTTACTCTACCAGGTTGTGGTATTATTTTAATAGGAGTCATTGCCTCTGAAGTTCCTCTAACAATGGATGCTTGATTTCCTTTAGATATATTTTCGTAATACGAAGGGGATGGTATAATCTTAACCGGTGTTGTTCCTACTCTTGTTGGTTTGGGTCTTACGCTAATTGAATCATTAAGACCCTCATCCTGTAATTGTTGGTTTTGTTGTGTGTCTAATAATTCAGTTAGTTCACCTATTATCTTATTTAATCTTTCAATTTCATTGACATTTGAATCTAGATTATCTGTTAATATTCTAATTCTTTCGTCATCTTCTAAGTTTTCAGCACTAGAACTAGCCAAAGCTTTATTATAAGATGAAATTTTACTATTTAAAACATCTATAGTTTCAGATTGTGATCTGACTGTCTTAGTTAAATTATTCATATTATTTCTCAAAGTTGTGATGACTTTATTCAATGAAGATATTTTATCATTAATAGACAGATTCATCCACTCTTCAGTCGAGTAATATTTACCACTATATAGGAAAGTTTTTTCTTTCTTTTCATTAATAAGATAAATTCTAAAAGTTCTATTAGAAAGACCTAAAATATTTTTAGATTGTTCTTGTGTTAATTTAAAAATAATCTCACCTCTTGTTGCATTTGTAGCTGTTGTAGGATATTCAGAAATACTTATTTCATCTCCACTATCACTTTTAAAAGAAATCGATAAATCACCAATACCTGAAATATTAAGTGGTATATTAGTCTTGGATTCCCCTTTTTGATATATTGTGAATTTCAAAAATGATGTAGAATCAGGAATAAGTATTTTAGCTAGTCCATTAGAATATATGTTACTAGTTGGTGATTTCTTTTGTAATGTAGGTTTATTAATATCTCCAATGGAGTTTTTAGAATTAAATCTAAAATCTCTATTATTAGAAATTGGCGATTCAGAGCTTAATGCATTACTTTCAGTAGAAGTTTCTTCTAAATTAACGGACCCAAAAGAAATTGATATATTACTAGCATCTAAAAATGAAGTTATATATTTTGTGTTTTCCTGAACTGGAGTTGTTTCTCCTTTTATAGTTATTTCTTTTGTGTATTTTTTATTAAAAATAGTAGATCTAACCGGATTAGTTCCTAAATTAATTGATCCTATTTTCTTACCATATTTTTGAGTATCAAAAGAAATTATAGAAGAAGTTTTCCATACCTGTGAATTATCTTCTCTATTATATAATCTAAGAACATAATCTATTTTAAAAGATGTAGCTGATGAATTTTTTATTACAGGTCTATATACGTTCGGTTTATCAAATTCAGTAGTTTGTGATATTTGTAAATCGTCTGTTTTTACCCATCCATAATTACCAGATCCATCATTAACATATTCAGAGATAACTAAATCATGTAATAAGATATAATCAAATCCACTTCGATTTAAATCAAGAATAAATTGCTCGATTATAGCAGAATTATATTTACCATAGAATTCGATATAATCTCCTGTTGATGAATTAGCTATATAAGCGGATATGGATTCAAATTGATCTTGAGTTGGTAAGTCTACTGAAATTATATTATCGACATAACCATAAGTTTGTTCATCAACTGTTTTATAACTTTTTATCCAATAAAAGAATACTTGGATTTGTTGGTCATTTGCAACACCTAATCCTTGTGTTATTCTCTCTACAACAGTATCTCCTGTTAATGTTCCTAACCAATAATCATATTGCAATTGATATAATGAAAGTACTCTGAAATCAACATAACTATCATAAACTCTACCTCCAAAAAAGAAAGATGATGGGTTTAAAGTTTCGAATATATCCGTTTTATTATATACTAGGTTTCCTAAAATAATACCTTTATCGTTCTTCTTTTTTGCTTTAATGGATAATGCTAATCCCTCGTTTTGTTCAAAATTAAAACCTTGAACTAAGTGAAGTCTTACAGTATCATAAACAGGAGCTTGTGGATTAGTAAATGCTATAGGTAAATTGGATGTATTAGTTAAATCTACATCATAATCATTATAAGGTAATAACTTATCGATATCTAATAATGCTATTTCACTAGCTGATATTTGAGCAAAAGATCTATTTCTAGCATTACCTGTTCCTATAGGAGAGTTTGGTGTAATCTTTTCGGAAGAATCAGAATTTAATATCTGTGGAATGTTTGTATGAGAGTTTTGCATTTCCCATATTGGTGCATTTGTTGTAGATATTCTATATTGATTCCCAGGAACATTTATTTGTGAATTGTCAGCATAAATATACTCTAATAATACCGATGATGATAGTTGTATGAATTTTGATGATGTAGCCATTATTTATTGAATATATTATTAAATACTTTATTTAAGTTAAATGTAGCTGATAATCCTATACCAACTTGAGGTCCTGCAGTTCTGTTTAGTGGATCAACTCCTAAACCAACATAAACAGAAGGACCAAAAATCCATGAAGGCTGTGTTTGTTTCATGAACCTTTTCTTATCAAGAATAGCTCCGTCGATATTAGTAAAGCTTATTCCAGGGTAATCTGTTTTGACGAAAATCTGATACGATTCATCTAATTCATCTAATCCTGTTGTTATACTAATATTCATAATATCCTCACTTATCGTAGTTCCCTTATCGATTATAGATAAATCAGTATCAACTAAAAACTCACTAAAACCTTTAATAGATCTATTGTTATTCTCATTATATGCTTTATAATACTCCCAGGTTAATCTATTTATTCCACTAGTATCAACATCAACTTGATTATTTATAAATATGGTATCAGTCTTAACAGAAGCGTTAATTTTAGATATATACAGAACCTTTCCTTTGAGGTTGTTCACTTCATCATATAATGATTTGTTTAAATCTTTTAAATCGTTTTTCTCTGCTATTAGAGTATTCTTCATAAAAACATCCTCGTTAGATTTATTTTTAACAATCCGTATTGTATCTCTTAATGCTATTTGGTTTTGTTGAAATACTGCATTACTAAATTTTAAATCATCATTTAATCCACATTGTCTAAATAAGAGTAAAGTCAAAACCAATACACTTAATAATAGTATATTTCTAAAATTTATTAAATCTTTCATACTTTTTATTCATTTTTATCGATTCCATCCTATTTAGCCGGACGGCAGACCTTTTGTTCCAACTGGGGATCCAATTTCACTTTCTTGTGCAGGTGCAGTTGGGGAGTATTGAGTAAGGCTTCTAGGAGCTAATATTTGTCTTCCTGTTTCTATCCAATAACCTTTAGCTATTGTATAATTAGGATTAGCTGCTGTTTCGGGATCATTAACCCATATAAATTGTATATTTCTAAACCCTGAACCAAATATGAATGTACCTTTTGGAGACCAACCAGAAACTGCATCATTGGTGGCAATAGATTCGGCAACAACTCTGTCACCACCTTGATTTTCCGTGACACCTCCTCCTGGCAACGGCCAAGGTAATGATTTATCAAGTGCTGAGTTCCAAGCATTATTATTCCATTCATTTGATAAAGGGGCTGGAGTTACATAATCTCTAGCCATAACAATATCATCATATAAAACTCTATTGAACGTACCGGATGTGGTAGTAGAACTATTAGAACTTAATGCAAATCTCGTAGCGGGTAAACTCTGTTCTGGGTGAATCCTAGAAAGGTTTTTTAAAGCACCTCCACTTTGAATTTGTGTGTGCATTCTAGAATTCTCTCCATTAACATTAAAAATCATTAAATTTAGAATTTGTCCGTTATATGAACCTGGTTGTAATACAAATCTAAATTGATCTGGTAATAATGGATAATAATTTCCATCTCTTTTTTTACCTGTTAAATACAATGATGTAGTTCCTGAGACCCAATTTCCACCAGTATTCCAATGTCCAAATGTTGCGTCATTACTAAGATCAATCATAGTATTAGAACTTTCTGTAGGAATTTCAAAGAAAACTTTTTTATATGGCACCACAGCATTGCCTGTCCCTAAATATTGAGCATCCATAGCATAACCTCTATTTGCTAAATCTTGTAAAGTATATATGTCTGGATTGTCTGGGTAATTACCTGTTGCCATAGGAGATAAAACAAAAGCTTTTTCAGCAACAAAAGCTGGTTTAAATACTTCTCCGTTTTTACCTTCACTTGATTTCCTAGAAAACCTTGCAGTTTTAACATATCCTCCTGTAGGTCCCATAGAAGGATCCATTGCATCAGCATGATCAGGTACAACTAAATTACCTTCACCTACAATATCCTGAATCATACCTGTTCTTAAGTCAGGGAGAGAGAATTGTGGAATATCACTATTAACATCTTCTCTAGATATGAATGATCTACCCCATATCGATTTGGCAGATATAATTCCTATTTGATTAGCTATTGCTGAAGATCCAGTTGAATCAAATATCGAAGTAAATAATTGAGGATCGTAAGATCCTTGAGAAATTCTTCCTTCAACTAATATTCCTTTAAGTTGTCTATCACTATTTTGATTATGGTAATTATCAGAAGATCCTATAGTTAAACCTCCATCAATAGATAATTTATCATAAGCCATTATAGATTTTGAATCATTATCATGTGGGTAGAAGCCTAAACCTAAATTTCCTGGTTTATTAGCTCCACCAATAGGATCTTTATTTGATCCTTCACCGATTTGAAAATATACATGAGGATTTAATTGTCCATTAAATTTTTCTTCACCTTGATCTAATGCAGAAGAATAATAACTTTGCATAATTAAACTTCGAGTTTCGTAGTCTTCATTATTTGGTACCGATCGATGGCTTTCTGAATATGCAAAACCTATACCTGATGAAGTAAGATTTAATCCTGCAGCTGTATTACCTGTACTATCAATACCAAATATCCATCGATTAATTCCTGTAGTTCCTGCAACACCAGATGCAGGACTTGTTGGATATGAATAACCATTCTCTCCAGTTTCAGGATATGATACTAAATTAAGATGAATAGGAAACCAAGGAGTGCTTACATTTTCTAAATCATTTGACCATCCAGGATGATTATTAATACCAATTTTACCACCTATAACATCATCAAAAACTTGAGTAGCTGTACCACCTACATCAGTGGGAGTTCCTGAACCAATTTGAATATAAGAAATAGTTCCTGCATCTCCTCCTGTATATGAGAATTCATCTCGACCTGCTCGAATACCACCTAAAACATTGGACATTCCTGAAGTGTTAAGATTATCTTCATGAAAGAATCTAATAGATGCATCATTATTACCTGTTGTTCCTGTTATAGGTCTAACTATTGCTAATCCTTGTTGAGATTGAACAGCTATAGGTAGTGATCCTGTAGTGGTAGGACCTATAATAACATTACCATAACCATGATCATTCATATTAAATCCTGAAGGAATAGAACCACCTCGATTTTGTAAGATTAAAGCTCCTTCTTCGTTTTCTGAATTTACATCACCTACTGCATCTGTCCTAAGACCTGGTATAGAATTAAATTCAATAATCTTTGCTTCCATGTCATTAAACCCAGGAACATCTGTAATATCACTCATTATATTTTGAGTAAATGTGTTATTACCCAAGAACCTTTGTCCATTTTTATTGTTTATCCAAGATAAACCACTTGATGCTAACTCTATTCTTGCTACTTGTGATTCTTTAGCTAGGTTACCACCGGCCTCAATTCTAATATTTTGTGTAAATGATTTTATTCTGAATTCTCTTTGATAAACTGGAGTTCCATTATCTGCACCTGCGAAAGGTTTTCCTAATCCAAAATATACAAAGTCATTTGCTGTTGTAGTAGATCCTACACCACCTTCAGGATTTCCAATAGAAGTAGATCCTGGTAATGCTCCATAAGCACCAAAAGCAAGACCATTTAATCCATCAATATTAACCTCTTTTTGTATTAATGATAGTTTAGGAACTTCGTCTTGGTCGATAGAATTGTATCCACCAAAATCTTTTAAGTAATTGTAAGCCCAACCTACATCACCTACGAAAATAGAGTTCTTGTACATTTGAGTTGGTATCAAAAAGTCTGTTTCTGAGCTTTGTATTGTGTTAGATGGATCAGGATAAAATCCGTCTGTAGATTGTGCGTTACCTGTATGCCCAGCAAATACACCAAAGTCTACATTTCCTCCTGTAGGACCTATATCTCCTGTAGGACCTTTTAAATTAACATTAGTTGCTGTCCAACCAGTGATACCGGCAGAATCAAAGTATTCGTAAACTTCTCCTACATCGTCTAAGAAGTGATCAGCAATCTCTAATGATCCACCATCATGATCTGCAGTTTGTCCGAATGCTGAAGCTCCTACAAACCAATGATCACCTCGATCTCCTTGTGGACCAGGGACTCCTTGAGGGCCTAACGGTCCTGATGGACCTGGAGGGCCACCTCCTGCTAGAATAAGCTGATCAAAATTAAAATTAATTTTCTCTAAAGCTTCACTAATAGGATCAGAAGGAAATAGCTCTTTTATAGTTATTGGCATTGTCTTTATTTATTATTTTTTATCTAATATCACGGTAAACGCAATAGAGAAGTTCTTGTCTTTAGGTATATTATATATCAACTTAAATAACAGATCATCTGGATTACCAAGGTCAACAGAAAAGTTTTTTGAAACTGTATAGCCTTTTTCTCTTTTTTCTGCATCTGTTAAATTATATTCAACTTTAGGGTATGGATCACCTTTGAACCATTGTTTCTCCCAAAATATAATTTTACTAATCGTATATCTTTCGTAGATATTTTGACGGATGTACATTTTAACATCATCTGTTATTATAGGATCTCCAAAAGAAAATTCAGGATTTATATACTTATTAAATTCTCTATCAAAACCATCTAAAACCAAATAGTTTTCTAAAGCTAAATTTGCATAAACTTTAATTTCTAATTGCTTTTTTAAAGCCTTTACAATAGTGTTTTCAACTATATTAGGTTTAACATTTCTTATTTGTGATAGACTACCTAATTTTGATTTCGAAATTGATCCTTCAGGAAAAGTTTCTAGTACGATTTGATTAGGGATAGAGATTGTTTTTGATCCGAAAAATGATTTTTCTTCCTTTGGTTCTCTTGTTCCTATAACAGGATCACCACCTAAAGCTTTATTATATTTTTCATAATAAAAAGGATCCCAACTCGATCGGAATACAAAATAATCTTTATAGTCTATAGCAATCTCACCAATCAAAGGTAATATCGAAAGTTTCTTATCTGTCGATGTTGATTTGAGAATAATGTTAGGGTTTTCTGTATTAACTTTATTATAATACAAGTTTCGTATCATACCAAATTCTAAACCACCATCTTTCATTAATTGTGGATCTGTACAAATTTCAATATTATTATATTCTAATCCTTCGTTTATAATATCATCCTTATCTATGAATTGGAAAATATCTCTCCATTTAGGGTTATATCCTCCTCGATGTCTCGTTATTTGATTTACATCCATTCTAGACATTCCTGCTAATTCAAATCCTAATTCATTACTAGCTAATAGTAATTCTTTTGGTTTACCTATTAAGTTAATTTTCTTAATATATGTCGATTTCATAGGTGTATCAGGTGATCCTAATTCTATAGAAAATGTATTATAATTAACAGAACCTTCATCAGTAACCTCGATGTATTTAATTGATGGATCTCCTGCATTAATATTTTTTGCTATTGAAGCAAAAGAAATGGTTTCTATTAAAGGATTATATGAGTCAAAACCTCCATTTAAATATCTAATATTTGATCTTAAAGAATTATCAAAATCCTCCCAAGATCCTGAATAAGAACCCCATGTACCAAATTTAAGATTATTATAACTATTTCCTGTTCCAGGGTTTAGTGTTTTATCTATTCCGTCTGGCATATCAGTTCTGATAGTACGACATCTAAAAGTTGTTCCTGAAACATCACTAATCCCTTTAAATTCTACTCGGAACGTTTGATTAGAACCAACTCTTATGTCATTATAAGAACCAAATTCATTTAGTGTCATATCTGATATAAAATTGGTTCCATTACCTATTACAGTAAAGAAATTATCTCCAATATTGTTTTCCCAACTTTCAATTGTACCAGTTATATCAACATCACCAATTTTTACATTAGTACTACTAAGATTTTTTGTCACATCCTTTATTGAATATAAATGTGATCTATCTATAAATCTATGCCTGACGGTTGATGTGTCAGGTAAAGTTTCAACGTATGTATTATATGTAATATCTCTCAAATTAGCTTGAATAACACATGTTATTGATTTCCATTTATCATTTTTTATAACAGATATTTTTGTACCAGCAGCAGTGTATGTAAGTACTGCCGAAAATTTATAACCATTATATTTGCTATTAGAAATATATTTAAGTGACTCTGTATTATAATTTATAGGTGAGTATTCTGATCTATCTTTTATCAATACCTTTCCACCTCTAAATAGAGTTTCTGAGAATTTTCTATCATCTCCATGACCGAAAATTGAATACTTAAATTCTCTAGGTATGTTAACATTTTTTATTTTTTCTCTTGTAAAATAAGATAAGAAGTAATCATCTACAACCGATAATAAATTTCCTGTTCCTCCTGTAAGACCTGAAATATAACTATCATAATTAGCATTTGATTGTTTAGGTATATTAGGGAAATATAAATCTTCTTCGAAATAAGAAAAGCTTTTTAGCTTATCACTGAAACTCATGTAAGGAGGATACTTTTGAAGGTAGTACCATTCATGAGTAAAGAATTTAAAATTCCTGGAAAATTCATCCAAAGACGGAGAGTAATTACTATAACCAAAAGATTGATCGGTGTTTAATCTATAATCATTCTCTCTAACATCTTTTGATTCGTTATCATAAACCCATTTATTTATAAAAGGAACAACCTTAGATGATAAAGCTAATTCTGAAATATAATTTTCTTTTAATCTATCATATTCATTAATAACGGTTTCATTAGTATCTTCATAATCGTTTATCATTCCGTTTAATGTTTGAAATGAATTATTAGAAACAAACACATTTTCAGTTCCTATGTTTCTATCAATAACCGTTGAACCTATCGTTAAATTAGGAAAATCAAAAGTTGGTGATGCATCTGGATCTCCGTAGAAAGATTTATACCAATCAAGTAAATTAAGAGGATTTGAATCAGCACTTTTATTATATTCTGTGCTATTCGAATCAAAATCAAAATCCTTTATAGGGAATATAGTGAAATATCCGTTTGAATTTTTTGCAGTTTTATATAATCCTACTTTATTAGATGAATTAATACTAATCTTTTGTTTAGGATCAATATCAATGATATAATAATCATCAATGCCGTTAAAGTCAATTATATTATTTTTTAAATCTCTAATTGGTCTATCGGTATTTAAGCCAAAGATATTTGGTTTTGTATATCCTAAATTTGTTTTAATATAAACTGGATCTTCATCGTCATAAAACTCTAAAGCAACAGATTTTTTAACTATAATTCTAGATTCTTTAGATTGATTAGATCCTATAAAATTATATTCTACAAACCAACCGTTTGTAGTAGTAGATAAATTAACGGGTGATGGTAAATAAGTTTGTTGTGTAGCTTTTGGATATCCTTCAGGTAAAGAAAAAGGAAAAACAACCGATGTACTAAACAGACTATATTTTATATTATTCCAATTCGATGATGATGTTAATGTGTATACAATCACTTTAGATCCTTTCGATATTGATTTAAAAACCTCATTATCGTTTAGAGTTTCATATATGTAATTTATAGAATTTGATATCGCTTTTGCAATGTCCTTTTTTGTTCCTTGAATACTAAAAGCTAATCCAATATTATGTGAAGCGGCTATAGAATTATCTGCTTTAATCGTATAATTATCCATTTCGGATTTCTCTTCAGGATTATTCCAATCTATATTTTTAATTCTTATTTCATCTCCATTTTGTAAATCTCCTGTAATATCGAAAGACATAGAAGATATTCCTTGCTTTGATGCTTTAATAACATCAATATATGCGAAAGCTTCATCGAATCCGCTAAAGTTTTCCCAATTAACATTATTATTTTTTATTCTTAAATAGTCACTATCGATAACTTCAACAGGATTAGCTGTAGGTCCTGTTGCAGGGATAAAATAACTACTATTCCAATTATTTACCGAATCTATAGAATAGAAATTAGATTTAGTGTCTTTAATATAAGGGAATCTAGGAGATTGTATTTCATCGTATGTTATCAGTCTACCTGAATATGGACCTGTTCCACCTGAATTAGATAATTTAGGATAGACTTTAATACCATCTTTATTTTCCTGTATTTGTGACTTTGTATTATTTTCATAACCTATATTATTGAAATTTGGTCTAGGTTTCTGGTTTATCTCATTGTCTTTATCTCTAAATAACCTATCACCATCAATGTTAAATTTACCTAATTCTGCTTCACTGACATACAGACCAAAATATCTACTAAAAGAATATTCCTCTTGTTCTATATCATCAAAAAGAAATTCTAAATTTAAAATGTTTGGATGTATTAAAGAATTTTCATAAAACCCCATTGTTATGAAGTTGTCATTTTCTGTTACTGTTTTATCAACTAAAACATAATCAGTATAAAGGTCTTTTGCTTTTGAACAAAATCCTACTTCATCATAAGACATACCACTCCAATAAGATAAATTATTCTTTTCGAAATTGATATACGTAGAGGATTCAGGAAATAATTCATGACCAGCATGTTTTCTTATATATGTTCCTAATTCAGTTTTTTCTGTGAGATCAAAAGTTTTAATAACTCTCGAATTCTTTACATAGTTCTTGAAGAAATTGCTAGGTTTCGTTATTAATTCATCAAGAAACTCTGCACTATCTAAATTTGTATCGTCAGGAACAATTGTTTTATCTCTTGTGTTAAAAGTTACAGGATTATCTATTTTAAATATAACAAAATAATCAGGTATAGAGTCAGGTTCTATCCAAAGTGGGGCAAATAAAGATAATTCTTCATCATATATTCTCGATATTTTAGGTGTCATTCCATAACCGTAAGTAAAATCAAATTGTCTATGATATTCTTGTTTTATATCATTTGATTCGTCTTCTTCAAAAAGCTTATAAGCAATTGACTTAGGTAAAAGGTTTCCTTGATCGTAAAATCTATGTATATCATAAAAATAAGATCCTCCTGTTACTTCATATCCTTTATATTTTGCTTTACTTAAAATAGGATCTGCATCAATAGACTCTAAATAAACTTTATTATTAGAGTCACCGATTATTTTAATATTCGTTGTTAATTTCGGGTTTGTTCTCAGTAATCCGAAAGAAGATCTTTTAAGTATTCTTGCCATATCTTATTATTTATCCTCGATTTTATTTCGAGTATATTACCTCATTCTCTGGTTTGATGAACCTGAATTCGGTGATGCCTCAAATTGTAAATTATTCTTAACTGCTACGTCTCTTGAAGTAGTAGGAGTTACAACTTTAATCGTTTTAGTTAAATCATCAATTGCAGTTTCAAAAGTTCTAACTGGAATATCTTTTGTTATTAGAGATTTAGAGTAATATCTTGCTGTTAATTCTAAGTCGAAAGAGAATCTTTCTTTATCAAGAGGATTAGCATATATATCAAGTCCTATGGTTTTCGTATATTCAACGTTTGTGCTTGCGTTTGACGAAGGATTACCTAAAACATTACCTAAACCTACATTACCAAGACCGAAATAATCAGTCATTCTGTATTGGAAAGTTATAGGTATATTAATGGCTTCTCCATTACCGAAAGATATTGTTTTTAATGATAATGAATCAGCACCATCTACCGTTATATTATCATGACTAGGAGGATTCAAATATAAGTATGCTCCACAAGATTTTTGTCCTATCAAGTATTGATCGTCACTTTCAAATCCTATTTTGGAATATGAATCAGCAGTAGTACCTAAATTTTCATAGAATAAGGCTGATTGTTTATTAAATCCTGTCATACCTTTTGGTATAGAACCTAAAATAGAATTTCTCACATATTCTTCTGCCGCTGTTCTAGCAGATGCAGTTCCACCTGATTGCCAATCAGAAATTTTAGGGTGATTAATATGTACCAATATAGAATCGGTTTGATCGAATCCGGCAAAAGGTGAAGCAGAACTCCAAGGAATAACAGCATTATTCGTATTACCACCATTCCATACAAAATCAGTTTGTACGTTTCCTAAAGGAATAGATGTAAATGAACTTTCACTAAAACAAGAAGCAGTATGTTCTAAATCACTAAGTGTTGTTGAGAATACTGGCGTTGTATTATATAAGACTGACTTAGAATCTATAACTGCATAATTAGGAGATTGTCCTATTTCAGAATAAAGATTATTTTTAGAGTCTATATTTTTATATCGAACATTAATAAACTGCGACATAACTTGAGATGATTGTTCAGGTGTATTTCTAATAAATCCATATTGAGATATGTCATTTGAATTAGGGTTCGATAAACCTAAAGGAACAAAGTCATATCTCCTTGTTTTATTATAATCAATATCTTGTGAAGCATAATTTGCACCTGCTGAATGTGAAGAATCAATTTTATTATATTTAGAACCAAACAATCTAGAATATAATTCTAATTGACTTGCAGCATCGTTATTTATTTTTACAAAATAATTCTTTGTAACAATAACACCTTTTTTAACTGGTAATGAAGAAACTTGATCCCGATAATTTCCAGCAAATATTTTTAATGTTTGATTATTAGAAACTGAATATTCGATTCCATCTTCATCAACAACTGTTACTATAACTTTTCCTTTAGCATTGGCAATTAAAGATCTCAATGTAGTAAGCTCCTTATCGATAGTAATTAATTTCTCATATAAGCTTATCACGTTATTTTCAGGAGTAAGAAATCCTGAAGCGATTTGTTGAGCAACTGATGTAAAGAATGTATTGTTTTGTATAAATGAAGCATCGGATATTTTATCCAAATTCATTTTCACTAACTCAGATTGTAATTCAACTTTTATTGATTCTGCTTTAGCTTTTTCTATAATACTATTTGGATCTACTTTTGATTCAAACTCTGATGGAAAATCAACGGTTACTATGTTTGACCATTCAGATTCAACAGATGTAACTGGCCAACCTGCTTCAGATATAGACTTTATTCTGAATTCAACAGATTCTCCTGTTTGTATTGGAATATCAATTTGATTTGTGTTTACTGATTCAGAGTTTTCTAATTCTTCAGTTTGCCATTGAGCAATTCCAGTTCTTTTGTTTATAACTCTATCTCTTACTTTAGATTTATATTCGATCCAAGAAGAGAAAGTACCAGATCTTTCATCACCGTTATTATCCGTAAAGTTAATTTGTTGTGGTTGATTAGAAGATCCATCTTTTTTCTTATATCTATATTGAATTCTAAATTGAATTACTTCTTGATTGATAGCTCTATCAGTGCTTTGAGGTTCAGGTATCGGAAAGAATCCTCTGATTCGATATTTGGTTTTTAAATTTTCTGTTGTTTCAGAATCACCAATTTGATTAATATCATCGATTGTAGAGTTGAATAAAGAAGATTGTGAATTTCTTTCATCTATTAATTTTGCTAATTCGTTTCTATCTGTATCTTGTAATTTCTCTGATGAGTATTTTGTAGTTTGTATTTTAGATCTTAATTCTGCAATAGATTTATCTAAAGCGTTTGTTTGTGATTGTATTCTAATTTTATCAGAATTCAATTTTGTTAATTTCTCAATACTGCCATTTGATGTCAAGTGTTCATTAATAGGTAGAACTTTAAAATCTCCACCATCTAAAAAAGGTATGTTAGGTTCAGCTCCAAATATAGCAGGAATAGTTTTATCTTTAACAGCAGAATATAAGTATGACCCGAAGTCAACAACCTCATTTGTATAATAGGTTGCTAAATCCATGTTATTTCCGTTACTGTCTGTTATGACTAAGTCATTAGTATAAATACCAACTCCAGGAGACCAATCCGTAGCTTGGATTTTAGAATCTGGATCAATCGGTTTTATGAATATAACGCAATTTTCGTTAAAACCTACATTAACTTCTGAGTAAACAGGTGAATCGTCTTCACCATAAAAAGAAACAGAACTACCGATTTTTACACTTTCCAGTCCTTCAACTTGTTCAACATTAACAGTGCTTCTTGATACGTCAATACTAGAAATTTTAAACCTAGTATTTTTTAACCCTGTATTAAGAACAATACTATCATTAATTTTAAGAGAAACAGTTCCTAGGTATTGTGAACGATTATCATTATATGTTAGTTTATCTAATTGTAATTGTAAGAATCTTTTTTGAACATTAGCTTCATCTACAATAACAGTTTCGGTAACATCATTTATATTAACAACCATAAAATCTCCTGAATATCTTAAAGATCTTGGAGGTAAATCAACTACAGCTTTATCAAGGAAAAAAGATATATCATTATCAACCATCCTTTTAATGAATGATGTATATTCTATTTCTGAATTATTTAAAAGATTATTTTCGAAGAAAGTTTTCTTTCTTTGTGTATCAAGATTTAAGATATATCTAGCAATCTCAACATTCTCAGTATTATATTTTACTTGATTTGTTAGATCGAAAGAAACATATAAAAGAGGATTTAAGAATGATTCAAAAAACCAATTTTCTCTTGTGTTAAAATTTAAAGGTGTGCTTAAAGTGTTTATGCTTTGTGCTTCCTTTTGTAAAGAACTAACTAATATTTTTCTAAAAGAACCATCGGATAATTGAACAGAAGTATCACCATCACCTACACCTGAAATACTTTTAAAATTATTTTCTAATTGTACTATTTGTTGTTTAAGAGCTCCAAAAGAAGGAACATAAACTTTTTGTATAACACCGTCTGAATCTGCAACGTCAATTTCAACGGTATCAGCTTTTGAAGATACAACATCAGATAACTTAGTAATTATCTGATATCCGTTATTTTGTAACTTTAATAAGTCGTTGAGTAATGTTGTTAATGAGTATTTTGTATCCATCTTATCTGATTATATCTATGTTAAATGTGTATAAACTTGCGTCCATACAGGTTATTTCTATTATTGGCTTATTACTGAATAACATCGAAGGTGTTATATCTCCTATTGTTTTCCCATATACACCTTGTTTAAATCTATTTCCTTTATCGGTTTTGAAAGTAATATTATTACCTGCTATATTAATAAAATCATCAAATACAAATCTAAGAACTTGCCCTTTCATCCATCTATTGTTTGTGTCGTCTATGTTTATATAAACATTATCAGAAAAAGTTTCAATTCCTGTAGTAGGATCTGGATTTTGATTTTTTTGCTTGAAATAATTAGTGAATTCACCTAAGAATATAACATTACCATTCAAATCATTTGTATAATCTAAACCATTTCCTGCATCAGTAATTATATAACCGGAATCATTATAACATTCAGTAAATGTATTATATTGTTGAATTCTATTTGTTATAACAACTTTATTAGGAACTGATTTATCGAGGCCTATACCTCTTCCACCTTGAAGAATATTAGTATTAAAACTCAATTCAGAAGATAATTCTCCACTAATCATTTGATTTATATTAGTAGATAACTTGGATATTAAATCCATTATCGTTGTACTAGATTCAAATGATAATTTAGCATTATTTAGACTTGCCTCTAATTGAGATAGTCTAGAAGAAAGGTTATTTAAACTCTCTTGCGTAAAATAGAAATTCTCTAAAGTTGTTAACCTACCTTTCATATCGATAATATCGATCTCAGTATCAATAAACATATCTGCTGCTTCCTGCAATCTAATAGAAGCATCAGAGAATAAATCCATAGAGAATGTATTATAGTCATTAATAATAGTTTCAACTCCTAAGTTAGAAACACTAGAATCAAATTTAACATCTAGTTTAAAGCTATATCCATTACCGTTAAGTTTTGTTATTTTATTAGGTTTGAATTTATCGAATCTTTTAAGAAATGCATTACCTGCACCTTGATTAACATAATCATCTAAAAATAAAACACCATATAAGTTTGTAGCTTTTTCGTCAGGTGTTGAACTTTTATATGTGTCATAATAAACTAAAACGGCATTAAAAGAAAAGTCACTTGCTTCATCAGTAGCGTTAAATTCTGGTATAATAGAAATATTTGGATTGTCAGTTATTGGCTTATATGAAACAGGATCCCAATCAAGAATTATACCATCAGCATTAGATATTTTTACCGGTTTAGGTGTTTGTCCTAGTATTGCAGCAGTACCTATTTGATTTGTTACATCTCCAAAAGTGCTATGTGTTGTGTATGAAGTTGCAATATCGTTATCATAATATGCTCTTAAGTCTAATCCACTTGGATGTGTTGATCCTGCATCTCTACCAACGATATAAGTTTCTCCATTATTCCAGGATCTACCTGGTGCATAATTAGTATCAATATAAGGCTTCCACATTACCAATGGAGTATTTCCATGTGTAGTAGGTACGTGAATATAAACCTCTGAATAGTCATAACCACCTCGAGAAACATTATTTATTATATCAATATCTCCCATATACTTTACAACTCTACTATATGTTGAGGTTGGATCTTCTTCGGTATAATGATTTGTTATATTCGATTCAGCCGTTGTAGCTGCTCTAAATCTTAATGAGTTTATTTGAGTCATCCATTTCCAAAAAATTCTTTCTGAAGCTGTATATAACTGAGAGTTGTCGTATGCTTGAGCTAAATTATTTGTTCCTAATAAAATCTCTTCTTCTAAATTTAATGCGTAGTTTTGAAATGATTCAGCTATATTAGAATTATTATCGATAGACAATGCAGGAACTGAAGATATACCTGAAGTACCACCAATAGATCCAATACCTTCCCATACAACGTAATTTTCATAATTACCTGATGGAGTTGCTACGTCTGGAATATCTAATAAAGCAAATTTTGAAAATACAAATCTTGCATCATCGTCCGAGAAAGTTTTCTGTATATCCCTAACAGCAGAAGAAAAGCTATAAAAAGTTCCTCCTTGAATTCTGAGTGGATTAATTAATGGTGTTGCCATTTAGGTTATTTTTTTAATTATGATTGTGTTCCTACAACAGTCCAAGTACCTGTAGCTCCAACTGTGTCAGATGTTACTGTACAAGTTAAAACTTTTTTATTTGTTGTATCAAATACTAAAGCACCTAATTGAGGGTTTTGTATAGATGTAATTATTGCTATTGGTTGTCTAGGGATAGTTAAGTATGCAATAGATCCAGCCGAATCAGTAGCACCTGTTGCTCCACCAGAACCCGAAAAATCAACTGTAGGAATATCACCTGTTGTTAAGTTTTTAGTAACTTTTTGAATTTTTACACCCGAGTTAAGTCCTAATTCTAAATAACCTGAACCGGAGCTTCCTCCTGCTATAATGTTTCCGTTTTGTGTTACTACATTCCCTGTGAGTACTGAAATTCCTCCTGTTCCTGCAGTTCCGTGAATAATTAAATCTCCTGATTCGATAGATGTGTTAGAACCTCCAAAATTAAAATTATCAATTTTTCCTGTAGCGATATCTACAATAGAAAGAACACTATTTAATGCATTTCCTATTGTTGAATAATTATCATTGATAGTAATCCTTGAAGAAGCTACTGAATCAGTTCCATTGATTGTTGTTAATGTGATTGCCATTTTATATTATTTTTATTATTTCTTGTTTTTTAACTGTTGTTTTATTTCCATTTGTGTCCTCTAGTTCGAGAATAATCGTATAACTACCTCTTTCGGTGAACATATAAGAAAAGTACTTATTATTATAATATATATTCCCGAAGTTATTGTCATCTTCTTTAATTAATGTCCATTTAGGATTTTTCTTACCTTTCATTTCTGAGTTGTCATAAGTTAAGTTTACAACAGTCAAAAGTGGAAGTTCTTCAGTATATTTAAGAACTCGAATTGAATCCCATGTTGGATTTTTTATTAGTGATCTCCCATGTGAAGTTCCTAATATATCACCAAAAGAAATTTCAATTTCTTGATTAGAAGAAAATGATTTATGAATTCCTTGAAGTTTAACCTCTGTTATAATACTCGAAGAAGGTCCTGTTCCACCAGTCCAACCAGATGCACCCATTACTAAGTTATATGTAAAATCACCTATTCCAGATTCATTTTTAGACGGAATAACAAGAAGAACAGTAATCGAGATAGCAAAATCTAAAGGTATAAAAGTTCATGAAAGAAAA
>UPTG01000492.1_pt1 | contig 32264 bp, 26 predicted proteins | sample 2160121 | NCBI WGS metagenome assembly UPTG01 (sample SAMN06266255, study PRJEB28933) | marine metagenome | isolation source: Columbia River Estuary | place: USA:Columbia River Estuary, USA | collected 2014-07-27
GATAATTCTATCGTTTTTTTTGACAGAGGAATTCCAGATATTTTTGCTTATATGAATTATTTTAAAACAAAATATCCTTCTATTTTTTTAGAAAAAAGTAAATTTTCATTTTTTACTTCATTGACCGCATCTTCAATCTTTTTCTCAATTTCTTCAGTACAAGGTCGCGGTGCACCTATTCTGATTAATATATTTTTTTCTTTTGAAAAAACACTTAATGTTTGATTCTTACGTAAAATATTCATGTTCAACGTATCCATCATTTTCAAAGGATTAATTTTCTCCTTTACGCTATCAGTAATTCTCTTAGTATTATTAAACTAGACAATACTGGTAATTATGATGCAAGTTTTTCAAGTGCGTGAAGAAAAACGAGATGAAATTCCAGCAGTTACTCATGTTGATTTTTCTGCTCGAATTCAAACAGTTGACAAATCTACTAATAAAGAATTTCATAGTTTGCTTCGGGAAATAAAAAATGTTCTCGGGATGTCTGAAACTTTGCTCTGTTGCGAGGGACTTGGCTATTATTTCCAAGCCTCCTTAACGTCGAAGAGCCATAGGTTAGGATCTAATGTTATAATATTACTACCGATATTACGGTTTTTGAGCGACCCTTAGACGTATAAAATTGCGTTCTTGGTCTTCAATCGGAGTGAGGCTTCGCCAAATCACGGTTTCGGTTCCGTCTTCATTGGAAATGGCAGAGACCGCAGTCGTTCTGAGTGGGTCCCAACTCATAAGATCCGAACTAACTTCGACTTCGAAGAGAATGTCATCGGCGGCGAGGTTTCGACGGTAAGTCAAGGTGAGGTATTCTTTGAAGTTTCCTGTGCCATCTTCGAAAAGGTCGATGCCAGAGCTTGGGATAGCTTCTGGACTGAATCCCGCATCGCCTTGAACAGAACCAAGGGCGTATTCAAGAAGTGCGGTGAGCCCATCACCGTCGTTATCGGCGTTTGGATCACCAGTAAAGGTGGTGTTGTCAACCTTTCCTGGACTGCCTCCCGGAATCGTACTAGCCCTCCAATTGTTGGGTAAGGAATGATCGGGGATAGATTTCGGTGAGATTAGGACGATTGAGAAGCCGTCGCCGTCGGGTGAAGTCGGCCAAGGATCCTTGTCGTTGTATTTAAATCTACGGGCATCGAGTCCGATAGCGTCGATCAGAGCAATTTGCTCTCCGGAATTGCTTAAGCTGGAGGTTGAGAAATCGCCGGGAGCTATATTGACTCCTGCGGTGTTGTAGAGGGATGCAAATTCGGTCTGGTTCTTGACGACAACCACCCGAGCATCGGGAGCCAGCGTGAACCCAAGAGGGAAAGTGTAGTCGATGCCCGCGAAGGTGAGGTTGGAAAGGTCGGCAGTCGCGGCTGAGATGTTCATGAGCTCAATCCATTCTCCGTCTTCCGATGTCCCAAGTGGATTGTACATGATTTCAGAAATCACGATGTTTGAAGTATTAGCAATGGGCGCGACAAGAAAATCGCCTGTTGTAAGTGCTGACCATTCACCATTTTCAAAGGCCCTTGCACACACCTTAGCACCACCTGTTAATGGAACGATGTTGCTACCACCGTCACCGCCTGCCGGAGCGATACCGGAGAGTTGGACATCGAGACCGGTGTCACTGCTGCTGGCGCTGTTTTGGTGGACTTCTACGGAAAGAACGTTAGCTCCCTCGAGGAGGTCGCCGGCGGCGAGAGTGAGAGTCCCAAGATTAACGAGGCCTCCTTCATTAGAGGTGGCGCTAATGGCGTAATCCTCATATCGCTGATTCCCCCCGCTCATATTACTTCGTCCGATTTCTTTGCCATTGAGGTAAACAATAGCTCCATCATCGCGGACCAAATTAAGATTCAGTTGAGTGAAGCTGGCGGCATCGGTAACGGTAAAAGATTTGCGGAAGTAAATTGTTGGAAGGCGGGGAGTCTGGAAATTGAGATCGGTATTCATCGCCCGCCCATTGATCGTGCCGTATCCTAGTAGGGCTTGCCCTGTTGCCCAGCCGGTGTCATTGAAAAAAGGATGCTTCCAGTCGCTGGTGTTGTAGGCGGCATTTCCGACTACAATTTCGCTGCCACTCTGCGCGTCACCAGTGTCGAGAAATTTCCAGCCATTTTCTTGAAGTTCAATGAAGTTGGTTTGATTGCTTCCCCCTCCGATTGAGGTTGAATTGGGATTGATTTCACCTCCGGGTAGGCGGGGGTCATCACCATCAGTTGTGTAGTAGATGGTGCCAGTGGTGGAGGTGATCTTGAGACTGCCTCCAACAGGAATAATCCCTTCGCTTTGAAAGGAATCGCTTACCAAAAAATCTGGAGCGTTCACCGAGGGGACTAGGGAGCCGTAATTAGCTTCAACAATATTACTACGGGCGGGGAAGTAGCTGTTGATGAGGCGGTTTTGTTCGGTGAGCCATTGATTGTCGCGGGTGTAAAGAGTGCCGCGATGATCACCCCAGCGGGCGGACTCGGCGATGATCGCGCGGTCGAGATTGTCTGCGAATTTCATCCAACGCGCGGCAGTGGCTTCGGCCGTAAGGGCGCCTCCTGAGCCGAAGTGTTTTTTAAGTCTGTCGGCAAAACGAATCCGATATTCCGATAGCGCCTCGAGTTGGCTGCGCACTCCCATGGGGTCGCGTGGAGAGTTGTTGAGTGAAGGGCTCTCGAGGGAGCGTTCGCCATCCCATGAATAGAGTTGCCAAGGTGCCATTTGCTCAGGCCGGCCGGTCGTAAATGGTCCTCCTCCGGCGGCGCGCCAATTGCCTCCCGCCTTAAGGTCTGAATTGCCGCCGTATCGATTAATGATCTGGTAGTCGATATAGTGATCGATATCGATGACCTGCTGGATCCGATCCCAATTACCACTGGAAACCACACTTGGAATGGTATTCCAAGCGGTCGCAGATCCATCTACGATAGAAGAACCATTGCGCGCATCAAGGAGGCTGTCATCACCACCGTTGTAAGCGGCGTAGTGGGAAGCCTCTGGGCGTTCGCAGAGGTTGTGGACTCCCCAGTAAAGACCGTTTACAAAAACGTGAACCATAAATCCGTGACCAGCTGCGGGATTTCCCATCTCGATCATGGATTCGCGCATCCATTGATCACGAATCATGGAGCCGCGACTGCGCTGACCGCTATCACGGTGGATCCAAGAATTGTTATATCCGGCGCGCAGGGTGATGGAGTTGAATGCTTCGACTTCTGAATTTGGAAAGAGTTTTTCGCGAAGACGTCCGGCGCCGAATTGGGTTCGGAAGCGGAAATTCATCGAGTGTTTTGGACTGGAGCCCGGGTTACGGCTCGCTCCGCCCTGAACTTTGATCCCGCAATTGATTTGCCAGTCATTACGAGTGTCGGTGGAGGATGGAATATATTCGGCGGAGCATTCATATTCGAGGCCTCCATTCGTCGAGTTGGTATAAATCCCATTTCCACCACTAAAGTCGGCACGATCCATAGCAATCGAAATGGTAGGAATGTCTCGGAGTCCTTTGAGCATCGTTTGGGCAATGGTATCCTGATGACCGGTGGCAAGGCTTGTTGATTTAGAGACGCGAGTGTCCATCCTGTAGTCTCCTGAAGATAGGTTGCCCCACCCAGGAGGCTGATTTTGCTCCAGAAAGGCGGTGTTTAATCCTGCGGGATCAGTTCCATCAGATCGTGCATTTTCAATGTCAAACAAGAGGTAGGTTTGGCAGTCGATGTTTGTTGGGGTGAACCCGGCTTTCGTTGCGGATGCTTTGAGTGTCGTGGTTTTGCTGACTGGAATGGGGCCGGAGTAAATAGAAGCATTGGCTGTTGGGTTTCCCGTCTGATTGACTGGGCGGGTACCATCCGTAGTAAAATAAATGGACGCTCCAGGGGTGTCGCTCGTGATGGTGACATTGATGGCCTGGTCGTAGTAGCCACGATCTGGACTAAAATTAGTATCAAGCACTTTAGCGATTCCAGAAGTGTTGTTGGCAAAGCCTGGGCTGGGGGATGAGAAGTAAACTGGGCCCCCGTTTGTAGGGTCGAGACCATAAGAAATGTCTTCGTCTTGTTTTGGATAGTTAGTGTTACCTGGGCAAAATTCGCTCTCAATCGTGCCTGATATATTAACGAGCGCAAGGTATTCGCCGCCTGATGAAAGTTTGAAGTTGGTATTAAAATTTCCGCTTGCATCGAGGGTATCGAGCCCCGAAGCGTAGACGATCAGAAATCCTCCCGCGGGAATACTTGTAGGTGAGGGGAAGGTCCACTTTTCTAGTGCCGAAGGGTCGTCGGTGAGATGCCAACCACCGAGATCGAGAGGCGAGGAACTGTTGTTGAGGATTTCGATCCAATCGTGAGTGGTGCCATTAATTTGATTGGTAATTGGATACCAATCATTGGGATTACTAGTTTGGCCGCCATCGTTCGATGCCATGAACTCGTTAATGACAACCTCACCGATTTCGAGTGTTACCCCTTCGTCAAGAACCGCCGATTGGGCTTGGAAAAGAGCCAGAACCGAAGGAATGGCGAAAGACCAGAATCGTGTTGTGTTTTTCATAGGAAAGGGTGGCGTTGCTTTTTTGAGTGGCTACAGGATACGGCTGATAGCGAGGAATTAGATGTCCCTCAAAGATAAAATAATCTATTGTTCTGCGTAAGCAAGAATAGCTCATTGGCCCATTTTAAATAGGGGGTCCGGAAGCCTTTCGCTGAGATCATATTCCTAAGTTTAACCAAAATACCTTCCAAATATGATCGCATTTTTCGGAGTCATCGCGAATCGTTTCAGAAGGAAATTGTTAACATTTGCGAAATTCCGGAATTCTTAAATGAGAGACCGTAAAACTATGATTCTAAAAACTCAAATTGCGTTTCTGATTGCTGTGACTTCACTTGCTCCGGCAAAAGTGGATTTTGCGCATGAGGTGTTGCCAATTCTTAAAGAGAATTGCGCAAAGTGTCACACGAACGGAAAATATAAGGGAGGGCTTTCGCTCGATACTCGCGAGACCTTGCTGGATTCTGAGACGGTTGAGCTCGGTGATTCCCAGAACAGTCTTTTTATACAGGTGCTCACAGCGCAGGACGAAGATGAGCGCATGCCACATGATGCTGATCCTCTACCAGCGGATAGTATTGCGACTTTAGCAAAGTGGGTCAATGAAGGGTTGGCTTGGGAGAAGGGATTTACTTTTAAGAAGAAAACATGGAAGGCTCCTCTGGGTCATCAAAAAGTTGATTTGCCTGGGCCTGAAGGTGGAAACCCAATCGACCGAATAGCAGCAGTCTATTTTCAAAAGAATAGAGTCCAACCGCCTGCCTCGATTTCGGATGCCCGGTTCTTAAGAAGAGTGAGTCTTGATCTGGTAGGGCTCCTTCCTTTACAAAGTGAATTGGAAAAATTTGTGACTTCGGATCTAGGCGAGAAGCGGGAGGCGAAGATCAAGCAAATCCTGTCACGCGATCTCGATTATGCCGATCATTGGATGACTTTTTGGAATGATCTTTTGCGGAATGATTACGCTGGAACTGGTTTTATTGACGGGGGGCGTCGTCAGATTACGGGGTGGCTTTACCTTTCGCTAAAAGAGAACAAACCTTATGATCAATTTGTAAGAGAGTTGTTGAATCCCACTGCTGAGTCAGAAGGTTTCATCAAAGGAATAAAATGGCGGGGCAACGTCAATGCGTCCCAGGTTCCCGAGATTCAGTTTGCTCAGAATGTCTCTCAGATCTTCTTTGGTGAGAATATGAAGTGTGCTTCGTGTCACGATAGCTTCATTAATGATTGGAAGCTGGAAGATGCGTATGGAATGGCGGCGATTATCGCAGGAAAACCACTTGAGATGTATCGCTGCGATAAGCCGACTGGTGAAAAAATGGATGCGAAGTTTCTCTTTCATGAATTGGGGCCGATCGATAAGACATCATCTCGGGATGATAGATTGAAGAGGGTTGCAGAGCTTGCGACAACGGAGGGAAATGGCCGCTTGGCTCGGACGATTGTGAATCGTCTTTGGGCTCGTTTGATGGGGCGGGGTTTGGTTGAGCCCGTAGACATGATGAGTAATCGTCCATGGAGCGAGGATATGCTCGATTACCTTGCGTGGGACTTTGCTAAGAATGGTTACAATCTTAAAAGGACTCTCTCCATCATTGTAAGCTCCCGAACGTATCAAAGCGCAACAGTGATCGCGTCGAAGAGCGGTGAGGGTTTTGTTTTTGAAGGCCCTAGTGCCAAGCGAATGACGGCTGAGCAATTTATCGATGCGGTATGGGGGATTACTAAGACAGCGCCCGGAAAGATTGATGCCAAGGTTGAAAGAAAAAGTGAGAAAGCTCGGGTTGTGAGGGCATCGTTGGTGAAATCGACTCTCTTGATGCGTGCGCTTGGTCGCCCAAATCGGGAGCAAGTTGTTACGACTCGGCCCGCTGACTTAACCACCTTGCAGGCTCTTGAGCTCAATAATGGGAGAGAATTCGTTAATTACTTGAATCGAGGTGCCACCAAACTTGTTGATGAGAAAGAGAGGGTCGAAACCCTCTATCTCGAAGCTTTGTCTCGCCTGCCAAGTTCACTTGAAAAACAAGTGGCCCGTGAGATTCTTGGAGCGCGAGTTACTCCAGAGTCTGCGGCGGACTTTTTGTGGGCAATTCTTATGCTGCCTGAATTTCAATTTATTAACTAAGAGGGAACTATGTCAAAACCACTTGAATTTAAAAACCGGCGCGACTTTCTTAAAAAGCTCGGAACTGCTTCCGCGGCGACTTTGGCAATGGGCGCGCCTCGCTCGTTTGGCGATGAAATTGAACAGCCTGAGGCAAAAGCTGATTGTTGTATTTTACTTTGGATGGGTGGAGGGATGGCGGCCCCTGATACTTTTGATCCGAAGCACTACGAACCTTTTCGGAAGGGCCTTAAAGTGTCGGATGTTGGAAGCACCTTCCCTGCGATCCCTACTTCGGTAAGTGGGATCAATTTCACGGAAGGATTTGAGGAAGTCGCGAAGGTGATGGATAGAGGAACGTTGATCCGCTCGGCGGTGCAACCCGACCTTGGCCATATTCTCCATTCACGGCATCAGTATCATTGGCACACCGGATACGTGCCACCGCAAACGGTTGCAGCCCCGCACATTGGGGCGTGGATGGCCAAGGTGTTGGGGCAGAGAAATGAGGCGATGCCCGCCTTTATCGATATTGGTCAGCGACTCGAGGGGGTCGGCGAGAAAGAAGAGCTCAAAGCTTTCCACACCGGCGGATTTTTTGGGAGTGAATTTGGCCCTTTTCTGCTGCCATATCCTGATCAGGCGATCGGGGCAGTCCAACCGCCGAAGGGAATGACCCCAAGTCGGTTTGCGAATCGATATAAACTTTATAAAAAATTGATTTCAGAGGGTTTGGTGGGAAAAAGCGGAAGTGAGTTCCAACAAGAGTCGATGCTGCAATCGATGGAAAAGGCCCATCGGTTGTTAAATTCGGGGGAGGCTGCGGCCTTTGATCTTACGAAGGAAAATGAAAAGTCGGCTGGGAAATATGGTGAAACCCGCTTTGGGCAGGGTTGTTTGTTGGCGAGGCGACTCGTGGAATCGGGAGCTCGATTTATCGAGGTGACTACCGAATATCAGCCGTTCAAACATTGGGATACTCACGAAAAAGGACACACCACTTTAAAGCGGTTAAAGTCTGAGATCGATCAACCAATTGCTCAGTTAATCCGTGATTTAGAGGAGCGTGGAATGCTGGATAGGACCTTGGTCGTGATTGCGAGCGAGTTCAGTCGTGACATGATGATTGAGGGTGTGCCTGGATCAAATGCCCGCGATCAGACGACTCACAAGGTCGATGTTATTTCAGAATTAAAACATTATGGTCAGCATAGGCATTTCACTGGTGGGACTAGCGTGTTGATGTTTGGTGGTGGGGTGAAAAAGGGATTTCAATATGGTAAAACCGCGAATGAACGACCATTTGTGGCGGTTGAGAATCCGCTCGCAGTTGAGGATTTGCACGCCACGATTTTTCAGGCTATGGGGATTTCGCCGAAAACCTCGTTTGATATCGAGGGGCGTCCATTCTACGCAACCAAAGATGGAATCGGAAAACCAGCAATGGAGATTTTTTCTTAGGTAGGGTAATTGTTTCAGACGTGAAACCTTTCTTTCTCTTAATTCTGCTAAGTTCACACTCTTTTGGAGAGGAGAATGACTTGTTGGAGTTTAAAGAGTGGATCAAACCCTTCCTTTCCGAGAATTGCGTTCGTTGTCATGGCGAGAAGAAGCAGAAGGCGGATTTCACGGTCCACGATATCGATGGATTGATTACGAACGGGAAGGATGTTGAACGTTGGGAGAAGATTCTTGAGATGGTGAGCTTGGGAGACATGCCTCCGGAGGATGAGAATCAGCCTTCGGAAGTTGAGAAAAGTAGGGCGCAGGGGTGGATCGCGGGCGAGTTGGCCAAGATCGGCCGGGGACATGATCCGTCCAAGTTGGCGTTGCCTCATCAAGCCAATCGGGTTGATCATGACGATCTTTTCAGCGGGGAGTTCAAAGGTCCGGCCTTCTCCCCCCCGAGGATGTGGCGGAAGAGTCCGCAAATCTATTCTCGTTTTGCCAGTGAGATGAGGGTGAAGCTATCCCAGCCACTCCTCGGATTGGGGGGTAAGGGGATTCAGGATTACGCGAGCCTGGTTGCTGATGAGTCGACGATAAAGACGATGATGAGAAACAGCAATTTGGTGGCCGAGCACATGGTGTCGCCGGAGAGGTCGCACATAAATCGCTTTCTTAATGGCTTCTTCAAGGAAGGAGCGGAGCCGCCAACCGAGGAGGGCGTCGAGCGGGCCTTGGTGGAGTTGTTCAAGCAGATCTACCAGCGCGAGCCGACACCGGAGGACCGAACGAGGTACATCGAGGGGCTTTTTGAAAAGAACCGCCAATTGGGTGGGCTTTCCCTAGGATTTCGTTCGTTGATCATGGGAATACTCATGTCGCAGGAGTTTGTTTTTCGAATGGAAGTCGGGCTCGGGGAAGAACTACCGGACGGGCGTCGAATGTTAAGTCCGCTGGAGTTAGCTTACGCTGTGTCTTATGCTTTATATGATAAGCCGGATCAAGACCTGTTGAAAGCAGCACGAGAGGGACAATTGCAATCCCGTCAGGATGTCGAGAGGGAAGTTAGAAAGAGGTTGAATTATCCCGACGACGACAAACGTTACTGGAATTATCCAATGTATCATCGATGGGGAGAGGATTATTACCATTTCCGTCCTCGTGAATTGCGCTTTTTCCAGGAATTTTTCGGATACCCGGCGGTCGCTGATGTTTTTAAAGATCGCGAGCGGGCTGGGTTTCATCATGCCAACCGTTTAAGGAAAGATGCCGACATGTTTGTGCTTGGTATTCTTGAGAAAGATCAAGATGTCTTTGGTCAGCTGCTGACATCAAATCATTATCCAATGGATTATTTGAAGGATGTGAAGCCGATCCAAAAATTGCAGGAAAATCCGGACGAGAGACATAACAAGCACCTCCGCGAGCAGTATGGCGAGGTCGAGTGGGCGTCTATTTTAAAATCAGGGAAGTGGCCGGGGATACGAAGTAATCATGTCGAGGCCTACAATTTAGATCGTGATGCTGCACGTGCAATTCGTCGTGTGCCTGGCGAATCGGTCGTTTTTCCAAGGGCTCAACGTGCGGGAATGTTGACTCATCCGGCTTGGCTGGTAGCGCATAGTGCCAATACCGAGAATGATCCCATACGCCGGGGAAAGTGGATTCGGGAGCATCTTCTCGCGGATTTAGTTCCTGAGGTCCCTATCGGGGTCGATGCAAAGGTTCCGGAGGATCCTCAACGTACGCTGAGGCAGAGGATGGATAAGGTGAGGCCGGAGGAATGTTGGCGTTGTCACCGGCAGATGAATCCTCTGGGGGAGGTGTTTGAATCCTATGATGATTTTGGGAGATTTCGGGAAGTTATCGTATTAGGTGATGCTGAAGAGTTTTTTAAGAAGAGACGAAAGTTTGTGAACGAGAGGCAAAGGACCAAAGATGAGTTGAAGCGTTGGTTGAAGTTGGATCGTAATGGGAGGCAGAAGAAGGTCGGGGAGGCGGAGGCAAAGCTTGCTGAGATCGAGAAGCCTAATGAAGGTGTGAAAAATTATCCAGCCGTCTTGAGTCGCTATGAAAAAGATTTGAAACGTTGGACGGGGGAGCGCAAGAAGTGGCAGGAGATGACGGATCAACAGTGGCAGAAAGAGGTGAATCGTTATCGCCAACGTTTGACTGAGCTTGGGGAACCGGTTCCCGAGGCTTCCGTTCCGGTGGATACCTCAGGAGAGCTCCGTGGTACTGGGAATCCGGCTCTGGATGGGCCGGTCGAAGATGCTATCGATCTCGTCAATCGCCTTGCAAAGTCTGAACGGGTTCGCCAATCCTTCGTGCGCCATGCCTTCCGCTTCTGGATGGGACGGAACGAAACTCTGAACGACTCACCCACTCTGATTGCTGCCGACCGTGCCTACACAGAAAATGGCGGGAGTTTTAAGGCCCTTCTTGTTTCGCTTTTAACGTCAGACTCTTTTCTCTATCGTAAAGAACCTAATCCCGAAAATTAATGGTCACTCGACGAAATTTTCTTCGTAATATTGGTGCTGGTTCGCTTGCCTTGTCCCCATTCATGCAGCACTTGCGTGCCGAAGCTGCGGGCAAGGCGGCTGGACTGCCCAAGCGATTTGTTTTCGTGGTGAGAGGAAATGGGTTGAGACCGTATGGGGTAGTTCCTAAAGGCCTAGAAGAGTTCGGTGCTGATCGGCTGAAGCTTAATCGATTGGTGGATCGGTCTTTGATGGATCTCGAGCTGAATGAAAGTATGAAGTCACTTGAGCCATTTAAGGATCAGCTGGCCATTATTCAGGGGCTTTCGAGTAAGATTTGCAAAGGACCACACGGTGGACATTTTGGTGTTTTGGGAGCATATTCCTCTGCTGATCATGCGCCTCCTAGGAGGGAGACGCTTGATGCGGCGTTTGCGAAAAAGTTTCCGAGTATCTTTCCTCATTTGGCATTTCACATTGGAACAAAGAAAGATGAGCTTTTTCGATATCTCGATATTTCGGCACAGGGGAAAAATACAAGGACTCCGGCCTACGCTTCTGCGATGCTAGCTTACAAAGAGGTTTTTGGCACTGTTATGACTGGTGATAATGCCAAGGTCGAAGAAATGGCCCACCAAAATCTTATGGATTTTCTAGTTGATGACGTAAAGCGAACCAAGAAGACGCTCAACTCGAAGGAAAAGGAAAAGCTTGATCATTATTTGAATGGTTTCGAGTCTCTCCGGGATCGTCAGGTAAAGCTCAACACGATGGGCGATTCCCTGGCTCAAATGGCTCCTAAGCTCGACGATAAGTTTACTTCGGCAATCGAGACTCATCGGCTAGAGGCGCACTTTGATCTGGCTGCTTCGTCACTCATTACAGGGTTAACAAATGTGGTTACGATCCGAGCGGATCAACTGGAGGTGCGCTACCAAGGTTTTGACCACGCGCGCATGAAGGAAATTTCTGTGCACGAAATTGGTCATACTGCTGACATCGAGGGAACAGAGGATCGATTTGAGTCCAACTGGGAAGAGGGTCGCAAGATGAGATCCAAGATTAGGACTTTCCAGATGGAGTTAATTGCGGGACTCGCGGGGAAGCTCAAGGCTGTTCCAGAGGGCGATGGAACAATGCTCGATAATACCGTGATTGTTTTCCTGAGCGATGCAGGGAGCCAACATCACACAGGCTATGAAAATATGCCTCTGATTATGTTGGGAAATATGAATGGAGCGTTTAAGACCGGAAGGTATCTACATTATCCATATTACAACCAAAGCGGTCATCGGGTATTGGCAAATTTTCTCATGAGCCTGCAGCATGCTGCCGGAATGATGGTGGATGATTATGGAGATCGCGACCTAGGTTTGAGCGAGATTATCGATCAGAGGGGGCCGCTAACTGAGCTTATGGTTTAATTTTTCGATGGCTTGCCGGAAATGCGTTGGCGGGTTAAATCATCTCTGTGGCACGGATTATGGTCGGACTTTCAGGCGGGGTTGATTCCTCGGCAGCCGCTGCTTTGTTGGTAGAACAAGGACACGAGGTCGTGGGTGGCTACATGAAGAATTGGATTAATGAAGAAGGCTTGCCTGGCGATTGTCCCTGGGAAAGTGATCTTGAAGATGCTCATCTAGTTGCGAAAAAACTGGGGATTGAGTTTCGAGTGATTGACCTAATTGATCAGTATCGTGAGCGGATCGTGAACTATTTGCTCGAGGGATATCGCGACGGAGTAACGCCCAATCCGGATGTCATGTGTAATCGTGAAATGAAGTTTGGCGTGTTTTTGGACTATGCCTTGGAGCAGGGATTTGAGGCTGTTGGCACCGGGCACTATGCTCGGCGAGGTGTCCGAAAAGACGGTTCAGTGGATCTTTTACGAGGGGCAGATCCTAACAAAGATCAGTCATATTTTTTGGCGATGATGACGCAGTATCAGGCAAAGCATGCTCTTTTTCCAGCAGGCGAGATGTTAAAGCCAGAAGTGCGCGAAGTGGCGCGGCGATTTGATTTACCAACGGCTGAAAAAAAGGACTCCCAAGGGATTTGCTTTATAGGAAACATCAAGATGAGTGATTTTTTACGTCATTACGTCCCCGATTGCCCGGGGGAGATCGTCGATCTAGATGGTAAGGTGAAGGGGCGACATGACGGGTTACACCTTTATACCTTGGGGCAACGCAAAGGGCATGGAGTGGCGTCCCCGAGGTCTGGGATGGCTTATGTCGTGGTTGGTAAAAACGCGGAGAAGAATCAATTGATCGTCGGTTGGGACGAGCCTGCAACGAGTGGGCTTTATGCTGAGACTTGCACCGTTGGATCACTTTCGTGGATTAACGAGGCGGTGACAGGGGGCAGGGCGGAAGTTCAACCTAGATATCGGGCGAAGAGCGAGGCGGTTGAGGTAAGAGAGATCGAGGGAGGTAAATTAGCCCTGTCGTTCACAAGACATCAACGAGCTCTGACACCGGGGCAAATATGCGCCTTTTATGAAGGCGGAAGATTACTGGGTGGGGGCGTGTTTGAGAAGGTGGGTGATCTCATTGAGTCTTAAGTTGGCTGGGGGTAGTTGAAGCCTGAATCTTAGTAATATCGATTGAGATGATGGTATGAAGATGGATTATCGATTTTCAAAACAGGGAAGGTTGGATCATGGTCCATTTGTGAACGATGATTTAGGGGAGCCCCGAAGGCGAGAATGGGTGTCATTCTGGTCTTTGATCGGAATGCAATCGACAAATGCCTTCAATGATAGCTTCACCAAGTTTATCTTAATCCCGCTGGGGATGGGGTTGGCGTCAATGGGCCTTGCGCCGAGTAGGGTGGAACATCTCTTTGCGCTTTTAGCGATCCTTCCCTTCATTTTGTTTGCCCCGATAGCTGGGTGGTTGGGTGATCGCTTTTCGAAGAGTCTAATTATTAGACTTTCATCTTGGTTTCAGTTGTTGGTGCTTCTTTTGATGGGTTGTGGGTTGTGGCTAGGGTCGCGGCAGGAGGCCGCTTCGTGGCCACTTTACGTGGTCATGTTTGCTTTCTTTTTGTTGGCGATGCAGTCGGCTCTTTTAAGTCCCTCGAAAATGGGAGTGGTAAAAGAGTTGGTTGGAAGTGAAAGGCTGGGCTTTGCCAACGGAGTGATGGAAGGATCTGTTGTCTTGATGATTCTATTAGGGCAAATTATTGGAGGGTTTTGGTATGATGCCTGGGGTTTGCAAAACGGGCTTACTCCATGGACTGCGGCGATGATTCCAGTTTTATGGATTTTGATTGGAGCTGTTTTATCTCTTTGTTTTTCCCATCTGATCCAGAAGACGAAATCTCAATCGGGCGAGACTTTTTCGTGGGCGATGACGGTCAGGCATTTCGGGGATTTACGGGAACTAAGAAAAAACGAGGCTTTGTGGCGTTGCGCTTTGGGGATTGCCTTTTTTTGGTGCTTTGGAGGTTTTCTTCAAATGTTATTGATTCAGATCGCCGCGGATCGATGGGGCAGCTTGGAAGGGCTGGGCGTAGGGGCAGCGATTCTTTGGATACCAGTCGTAGTGGGAATTGTGGTCGGAAGTTTGCTTGCTAGTTGGATTTGTAATCGTCGAAATGAACTGGGGCTAATTGTGATTGGCGGGGCTTTGATGTGCTTATCCACTGGGTTTCTAGCGATCTTTCAAATGGGGGCGATTTCGTCCTTGTTACTTGTTTTAACCGGTTTTGGAGGAGCTCTTTATTTGGTTCCTTTGAATGTTTTTTTGCAAGATCAGGCTCCTGAAAATCAGCGAGGGATGGTGCTGTCAGCTTCTAATTTGTGTATCAATCTTGGTTTGGTTCTAGCGGTGGGAATCCAATTCTTCCTGTCGTTTCTAGGGGTTCCCTTTTGTCTCCAATTTATTTTAATGTCTGGGATTTGCGGTTGGGCGACCGTTTATATTATGCGCTTGTTACCAAAAGATTTCATTCGCCTAGTATTTTTAGGGATCTTTCGTTCGGTTTACAAAATTCGGGCGCTTGGAGTGGATCACATTCCGAAAGAAGGAGGGGTCCTGATGGTGCCAAACCATCTGAGTTACATTGATGCTTTTGTGTTGTCTGCGGCTTGCCCGAGGCCGATACGGTTTGTCCTTTTCGCAGATTGCTTCAAGAGTAAGTGGGTCGGTGGATTTGCGCGGCTTTTTGATGCGGTGGCAATTTCTCCAAGCAAAGCGCGGGATGGAATTCGGATCACGGCAAATGCGCTAAAGGAAGGAGCGGTTGTCTGTGTGTTTGCGGAGGGCCAGCTTTCTCGAACAGGGGCGCTTTGTGAGATTAAACGTGGTTATCAGATGATGGCAAAGAAAGGGAATGCGGAGGTTTTGCCAGCATATATGGATGGGCTCTGGGGCTCGATGTGGTCATTTTCGGAAGGTAATTTCCTTGGAAAGCCTCCTCAGATTTTACGCTACGGAGTGACCGTGGCTTTTGGTACGCCGATCCCGTGGAAGGTTGATATTGGAGATGCACTGCGTGGCTTGTCGGTAAAGACTGCGGCAGACCGGGAAGGCAGGCTTTTTGCTAAGGAGAACTGTGAACCGAAGATTTCTGGTGATTTGCCACGGGGCTGGACCGAGATGAGAGATCGTTGCTTTGGAAAGGACGAAGTGGGGCGCGGAATGAGAATTAATGCAAATCAGTTGAGCCAAGTGCATATGGCTCATCGTCGGACACGCCTACTCGTTGAATGGTTACCTGAGGACGATTTAAGTGGTATTTTGGGTGTGCTTTGGCCGCTCAGTGTTGGGGCAACGGTTTCTCTTGCTGATGGTTTGAGCGATGCCGCAATTTTGGCGAAAGTGTCACGGGAGAGAATTGATTCTGTGGCGCTCCGCGGAGTTGTGGGGCGGGATGACTTGGTGAGGCATTTGCGGAGAAAAAAAGTGATTGTATGGAGCTTTGATAAGCTGGGTTTGAGCGACGGAAATTACTACGGCTGTTTGGTTGAAAATGGTCGGGTTGCAAGCTTTGCGAGGCCTAATCCGGATTATGAAACAACGACGATGCTCTCTCAGAGTGGCTGGCGCGAGGGGACGCGCGGAAAGTTGCTGCCAGGTTGGGAGGCAGGGGAATTTGGTCCGTTAGACGAGGAGGGTTTCATTTTGTAGTAAAGCGACGGGTTGACATTGGGAGGGGGACGGTATTGGTTCCCGCCATGCAAGATCACGATCAGGAAACTGAAGTCGTTGAGGAAGACGTCGCAGCGACCGAGAAAATTGTTGAAGAGAATGAAAATGAGGAGGTTCCTGGACAGGAGGTGCCTGAGGTTCCCTTGGCTCCAGAAGCTGAGGCGATGAAGTGGAAGGAAGCGGCGATTCGTTCGGCAGCCGATCTGGATAATTATCGTAAGCGGATGGCCCGCGAGCGTTCCGAGGATTTGCGATTTGCACGATCTGGTTTAATCGAGGAGCTGCTTCCGATTTTTGATAATTTTTCGATGGGTCTGCAGATGGCGGAGCAGGAACAAGACTCAATGATCTACAAAGGAATGGCCATGGTGAAAGGGCAGCTTGATGATTTTCTTTCTGCGCAAGGTGTCAAAGAAGTTGCTGCTGAGGGGGTTTTTGATCCCAATTATCATGAAGCGGTAGCCGAAGAGGAAAAGGAGGGTGCCGAGGCGGGAGAGATTCTTTTTGTAAAGCGTAAGGGCTATATACTGCATGATCGCTTGTTACGGGCAGCAGCGGTTATTGTGGCAAAAGGTGGGGAGCAATCTGCCGAAGAGGGTGCTGAAAACGAGGGGGGAGCTGAGTAATGGCTGAGCGGGATTATTACGAGGTGCTGGGGGTTTCTCGAGATGCCTCTCAAGGCGATATCAAAAAGTCTTATCGCAAGTTGGCGATGAAACATCATCCGGATCAGAATCCGGATGATCCGAAGGCTGAAGAAAAATTCAAAGAGATTGGCGAGGCCTACGAGGTGATCAGTGATGAGGAGAAACGGTCTGCCTATGATCGCTATGGTCACGCTGCTTTCAAGAGTGGTGGCGGAGGTGGCGGCGGACGTGGAGGGTTCCACGACCCGATGGATATTTTCAGTCAAGTCTTCGGTGGAGGAGGTGGTGGAAGTATGTTCGATGATCTCTTTGGCGGTGGGGGAGGTCGTCGCCGAGATCGATCTGGGAAAAAACGTGGAAGTGATTTGCGATACGATCTTGAAATCACCTTGGAGGAGGCAGCCGAGGGGGTTGAGAAGGAGCTTGAAATTGAAAAGTATGCGAGTTGTGGAAAGTGTTCTGGTTCAGGATCCAAGTCGGGCAGCGCTGGCACGAATACCTGTACTACATGCGGCGGACGTGGTGTAGTGGGTCAACAACGTGGAATTTTCATTCAGCAGGCGACTTGCCCTGATTGCCGGGGCGCGGGCCAGAATATTGCTGATCCTTGCGGGGATTGTGGCGGTAATGGTCGTAAGCAAGCGCCCGAGCGAGTGAGTATTCGAATTCCGGCTGGAGTTGATGATGGGACCCGACTTCGTTCAACCGGCAAAGGTGATGCGGGGATGCGTGGAGGTCCGGCGGGAGATTTGTATGTATTCCTGCATTTGCGTGATCATGATGTTTTTCAGCGCGATGGTGATGATCTCTATTGTGAGGTGCCCTTACCATTTTCAACGGCGGCTCTGGGAGGGGAATTAGAGGTGCCAACTTTGACTGGGAGTGCGACCATGAAGGTGCCTGCCGGAACGCAAGGTGGAACGACCTTCCGTCTTCGTGATCGAGGAATGCCTGCTTTAAATGGACGAGGGAAAGGTGATCTTCATGTCGAGGCTCAGGTAGAGGTTCCAACTAGACTCAACTCCGATCAACGTGAGAGGTTGGAGGCTTTTACTGAATCGATCGGCGAGAAGAATTCACCGGTTCAAGAGTCGTTTTTTGAAAAGGCAAAACGCTTCTTCGATAGCTAGCCAGCAAGATGGATCGCTTTTTTCTATCGCCTGACCAGTGGGATGAGAATCCCACCTTAAGGGGCGACGAGGCGCATCATTGTCTCAAGGTAATGCGAAAGCAGGTCGGGGATGAAATTGCTATTTTTGATGGGAATGGGAGGGAAGCTAGCGCTAGAGTTTGTGGGGTTTCCAAAAATGAAACCCGCCTAGAATTAATTGATACAAGGAATACTTCAACGGTGTTACCACAGCTTGAGGTAGCGGTAGGGGTTCCCAAGGGAAAAAGTTTTGACCTTATTCTGCAGAAAGCGGTTGAGATGGGAGTGAATCGGATTCAACCACTGGTGAGTGATCAAGGTAATGTTCGATTTAAGAATGGCGAGGATTTGGCGAAGCGGGATAAGTGGCAGAGGATATTGCTAGAGGCTTCTAAGCAGTGCGGGCAGAATCATCTGCCTGAGGTGATGGTGCCCGCATTGCTTGATAATTACTTAAGGAATATTGAACCGGGCGGCACTAGAATTGTTGGTGCCCTCACTTCAGAAACTAAAACACTGAAGGAAGTACTCGATGGACTTGAGGTTCCCGAACGTGTGGTTTTGATGGTTGGACCAGAGGGCGATTTCTCGGCAGGAGAATATGAAAGAATTTTTGAATCGGGATTTGCCCCGGTTGGTTTGGGTGAACTTGTTTTGCGGACTGAGACTGCTGTGGTTTGGATGGCTGCGGCAGTGCGCTTCCAATTCCAATCTTGAACTTTTTCCTTCGTTCTATTTTTTGTTGTTTAGCTGCTTTTTCGCAATTCTCACTACTCGCTTGGCTGGCTACCGCTGGGTTACTCTGGGGCTTCAAGATGTCCTCCTGAGATTATGAGAGTTTGGAGAGGCGGGAACCCTAGGTCGGTTTTGCTTGGGTTAGCGCTCAAGCTCTGAAGCTTTCGCGCTGAGGATCTTTCGGATGGGGGTGGCGATGGGGAGGTCTGAAAGTTCTGAAATGAAATGATATTCCTCATCTTGGAGGAGGTGGGGCGGTTTGGCGTGGTAAAGATATAAGGTGACTTTGTAGTGGGTAATGGTGTAGCGGTGTTGACTGAGGAAATCTAAATGGGCGCACTCCTCTGGTGAGCGAAGAGGAAGCTTCCAAAATCCTTTGCGACGAGAATCATGGCCTTTTGACAGGAGAATTCGGTTGTTCTCAATCCAGAAAAAAGCGTGTTCATTAATTTGGACAAATTTCTTACGGGGCTTTTTGACCGGAAGGGAACTAGGGTCATTTGTCTTGCAAAAGCTTTGGACCGGACATTTAAGACAGTTCGGAGATTTGGGAGAACAAATGGTTTGGCCGAGTTCCATGAGGGCCGAATTGAATAGTCTAGCCTTTGATGGGGCTAGGAGTTCGCCAGCGGTCTTCCACATTACTTTTTGTCCTTCAGTGGAATCAACTTCTTTGTGGTAATCCAAGAGTCGTGAAAGGACCCGAGCGATATTGCCATCGACGATGGGAGCAGGGTGATCAAAGGCAAAGCTACTCACAGCTCCTGCAGTGTAGCGACCAACCCCAGGGAGGGTTTCGAGGGTTTCAGCGTCGGAGGGGAATTTGCCTTCATAATCCTGCAAAATGGTCTGAGCTGTTTTTTGAAGATTGCGAACGCGATTGTAATAACCGAGCCCTTCCCAAGCTCGTAAAAGTTTTTCCTCTGAGGAAACAGAAATCGCCTCGATATTAGGAAACTCTTGTAAGAAGTTTTCGAAGCGGTGGTTGGCGATAACCGAGGCCACGGTGGTCTGCTGAAGCATGATTTCTGATACGAGGATCGGCCATGGATCAGTTGTTTCTCTCCATGGATAGGATTTAGCGTTTTCCTGAAACCATTCGAGGATAGCATTCCGGAATTGGCGCTTATCTTTGAGCGGATGATATTGTGCGCTAGGTTTGTCCATGCTTCGTAAGAAGGTTAAGGATGAAGCTTATCTGAGCCAACGAAAATCCGGTATTGGGAATTTGGGGGAAGAGCGTTAGAGTCCCCTAGCGAATGGGAAAAGTCACTTATACCTTGGCTCTGTCAGTTGAGCAGGTTGCGATCTTGAAGGACTGCTTGTCGATGGGCGGGTTTGACTTTCAGGAGAAGGAACACGCTATTTATTCGGCTAAAAGAGGGAAGCTTAATGTCACGGTTTACCGAAAAGGGCCCAAAGTTTTGGTTCAAGGAAAAGAGACTGAGGAATTTGTGAAATTTGTTCTTGAGCCTGATGTGGTCGGCGAGGCGCGTTTGGGCTATGAGGAGCATTGGCAGGCAGAGATGTTTGAACCTCACTTCGGAATCGACGAAAGCGGTAAGGGGGATTACTTTGGACCGCTTGTGGTAGCCGGGGTTTATACGAATTCCGAGATTACGCGCGCTCTCCTGAATGCTGGTATTATGGACAGTAAGAGAATCGGCTCGGGTAAGAGGATTCGGGAGCTGGCTAATATAATTCGGGCTGAAGTTGGAAGTGGATACAAAGTGATTAGATGGGCTCCCGCGCGGTATAACTTGCTCTATGAAGAATATAAAAACGTGAATCGTATGCTAGCAAGAGGGCACGCAACGGTAATTAAGGATTTATCAGTTAGGGTCCCATCCTGCGGTAGGGCTTTATCGGATCAATTCAGCAAAGCGCCATTAATCGCAAGAGAGCTAAAAAACCGGAGGGTAAGGCTAATCTTAGAAGAACGGACCAAAGCGGAAAATGATATCGCGGTAGCGGCCGGGTCGATTTTAGCTCGAGAAAGTTTTTTGGATTGGATGGATCGTGTTTCCGAAAAAGTAGGCTTGGAACTTCCGTTAGGGGCTAGTCCTGCCGTCAAAGAAGTTGCGCGTAAATTTATACGGAAATTCGGTAAAGAGAAGCTGGCGGAAGTTGTAAAGCTACATTTTAGAACGACTGAGAGTGTATGATCAGTGTAATCACTAAAAAATATATTAGTTTTCCTAAATATTTTTGACAGATCATCTTAGGTTAGGGTCGTAAGATGACGGTATTCTCCCCAGATTATGGCAAACTTTACCAAAAAAGAAATTATTCAAGAAGTAAGCGACGAGTTAGGAGTCACTCAGGCTCTCTCTTCAAAAATGCTGCACCTCGTTGTTGATATTGTTTCGCGCGAATTGGCTGCAGCAAATAACGTCGTGATCCGCGATTTTGGAACCTTTGAAACTAGGATCGCCAAGGGAAGGCCCGGGCGAAATCCTAAAGATCCTTCCAAAACGATCAAAATTCCCGACCGCGCCGTGGTTAAGTTTCAGGTTGGAAAGGCTCTTAAGGAAAAAGTCGCCCGGACGTTGCCGGAGATCAAGGCCAGGGATGTTGATTAGGATGAGGTTGCCTATAGGACTTGCTTTCGTTGCTTTGCCTACGGCCTTGCTTCTCGGTTCATGTGGGACTCCTAATTACAAAGGTTATCAAACTCGGGGTTACACTATCCGGGGGCAGCATTATCAACCATTGAGTGTTGAGAGTGCTCTCCACTACTCCGAGGAGGGAATCGCCTCGTGGTATGATGAGAGTAGCTTTTTTGGCTTCAAACGTGGGAACACCTCTCTCGGAGAGCGGGTGGGGCGTTTGGATATATCGGGCGCTCACAAAACACTTCCGATTCCTTGCCGTGTGAAAGTGACTAATCTTTCGAATGGGAAAGTTCTGAATATGCGCCTCAACGACCGGGGGCCCTTCATTGTGGGCCGAATTATCGACGTGACGCCCAGGGCAGCCTCTAAACTTGGTTTTAAGGAAGATGGGCTGACCCAAGTAAGGGTAGAGGTCTTGAGTGTTGGCGATGGACAGTATCAGCGAAAGGCGGCTGGCCGAAAATTCTGGTTCTGGCCATTTTAGGCATTTCACCTTTTAGCAAAGCCTTGCTTGAGCTTGGTGCGGGTTGAATCCATTCTTCCCCCGCATGCTTCGCTCTTTGATGACGATCTCCGGGTTCACCCTGATGAGCCGGATCTTGGGCGTGATGCGTGACATCCTGATTGCACGATTTTTGGGGACTGGAATGGTGGCGGATGCCTTTTTTGCAGCCTTTCGTTTTCCAAACATGTTTCGCCGGATTTTCGGCGAAGGCGCCTTCAATGCGGCTTTCATCCCTTTGTTCGGGAAAAGGGTTACGAGGGACGGGTGTAATTCAGCAATGCAGTTTGCCAATAATGCTTTCACGATTTTGTTCGGGAGCCTTGGGTTGCTAACTCTTTTGGCGATTCCCCTGATGGCCGCGATTATGCTTGTGGTAGTGCCTGGTTTTTTGCCTAAGACTGAAGAAAACCTTGGCAGTGAGGCGATAGAGTTTCGGATTCCTTTGCGGGGTGCCAAAGCGGTTTATTTACAGACGAAAGAGGGTGAAGCCAGTTTTAAAAACCTAAGTGTAGTTAAACGTGGTAATCCTGCTTTTGTTAACGTTTTCGGTGAGATTTTCGGTGGAGAGGTCAAGGCAGAAGGCGAAGAGGTTGAGCTGGCGTCGGTTATTTTAGAGAGCTTCAAAAGGAACGGAGAGGTCGAGTTTAAGACTACTGATACCGAGGAAGATAAAAAAATAAAAATAGAGGCAGCTCGAGATCAGATATTTAAAGGTGGAGACTGGCTTGTGAATGATGATGGGCTTCTGCGGATCCCTCTTCCTCCGGATCACGACTATGCGGTGTTTAAGGGGATGGCCTCGGGAGGCGGAGAGCTTGCGATCTACAATAATGATCCAGGTGCTTATGATCTAACGGTCAAACTATCACAAATCACTTTTGTTTATCTGCTTTGTATGGCGCTGGTGGCGCATCTTAGCGGAGTGTTGACGACCTTGAAAAGGTTTGCGGCCCCCGCTTTTTCTCCCGTTATCTTGAACTTGGTTTTTCTTTGTGGATTGCTGGGGCTAGTGCAATTTGTGGAGTGGCGAGGAGTCGCCTTGGCATGCTGTGTAGCGCTCGCAGGTTTTTTGCAGTTGGGTGTGCTTTGGTGGGTCTGTTTTCGAGCCGGTTTGCCTGTGGTTTTTAAAAAACCAGTTTTTGATTCTAGCTTTAAGAGGCTTTTGGTCCTGATGGGACCCGGCGTGATAGCAGCTGGAATCCAGCAGATCAATTTATTGGTCGGAGGGATTGTGGCTTCGTTCCAACAGGGGGCGATTTCTTACATCTACTATGCGGACCGAATCTATCAACTGCCGCTTGGGATGATCGGAATTGCATTTGGGATGGTGTTGTTACCAGAAATCACAAGATTGCTTCATAGTGGTAAGGAAGGTGAAGCGCGCGCGACGATGGTGAGTGGGCTAGAGTTGGCTATGATTGTGACCGTGCCAGCGGCGATTGCTTTGATGGTGATTCCGCAAGAAATCATTTCGGTCATTTTTGAGAGGGGAACATTTACCTCTTCGGATTCCTTTCAAACCGGTCGGGCGCTAGGAGCTTTCGCGATAGGATTACCGGGGTATGTCTTGATCAAAGTACTGCAGCCAGGATACTTCGCGCGGGAGAATACTAAGTCTCCGATGTGGATGGCTGGGATTACGGTAATTGTGAATATTGTATTCAGCTTGGTTCTTTTCCCCTTCTTTGGGCATGTTGGGATCGCGATTGCGACCTCGATCGCGGCTTGGGTAAATGTAGTTTTACTTTGGATTGGTTTGCGGGAATTTGTGACCTTAAGTAAAGAGAATTGGCGTCGGCTTCGGGGCATGGTGATTGCTAGTCTGGTGATGGCTGTCGGATTGTTGGGGGCGAAGGCGCTGATGGTTGGCTGGATTGATGCAGGTCCTTGGGCGAAAGCGATTTCGACGGCAATCTTAGTGGGCTTTGGAGCAACTATTTACGGGGTCGGGGTGCTCTTGTTAAGAGTGACTAGCTTCTCGGAGCTTAGGTCCGCTTTTCGGAGATAACGATCTCTGATGATCGTTTGCACCCATAGAGAAAGGGGTTAACATCCCCCGTAATGAACATGGGAACACTGCTTCGAGGCGCGATCGTGTTAGGTTTAATCTGGGCTGCGGTTTGGGGGATGACGAGCTGGAGCGGTGCTAGGAAAGCGACTCCGGAAAAGGTGTCAGGTATGATCGGACAGGCCGAGTTTGAGGATTGGTCAGTTGAAGAAATGACAAGCTACTCGGAGTTTAGAAGGGAGCAGCGGATAGATAGTATTGATGAAATAGCCGAAACCCTCAACCGACTTGATTTGAGGCAGCGGAAGCAGCTCGACGAGCAGGGGAAGGTTGTTGAGATGTTTTTCCGCTTTTCCAAGGAGGAGAAGCTTCACTTTGTCGATTTGATTTTTAACGAGAATATGGAGAGGCTCATGAAATCATTCGACGAGATGCCTCCCGAAGAGCGTCAGAAAATGGTGGAGAGATCTGTTCAGGATATGACCGATGGAAAGGGTGCTGAGGCACTTGCTCGCTTGAAGGAAGAAGATCCTGAGATTCTAAACGTGGTGATTAGCAAAGGGTTTAGTTCCTATTACCAGAGCGCTTCCGCCGATATTAAGATGTCGCTACTCCCTTTTATGGATGCTGTTGGTGAGATTGTTCAGGGCTTTGCTAAGCCAAAGGTAGGGCTATGAGGCGTGGTTTTACGGTGACAGAGCTGGTAGTGGTGGTGGGAATTATGATTGCTCTCGCAGGTATTGGGATACCCATTTTCAGTGGGATGAAATCAGCCGCTCAATCGGCGAAATGTATCACAAGACTTAGAGGTTTGGGCACTGCTCTTGAGAGTTACCTTGCTGAAAATGGCAATTTTTTCCCGAGGATCAAAATGGGGAGGAAATCCCATTCTGGTGGGAATAACGTTCTTGAAGAAGTCCTTAGCCCCTATGTGGATGGGCCTGAGGTTTTTCAATGTCCGGCTGACCACGAGGATTATCGGACGACTGGGTCGAGCTATTTTTGGAATCACCGTGCCAGTGGTTTGAAACGGACTAGGGTGCTTATGATGGGCATGTCGCGCGGGAGTTCAAAGATTCCCCTAATTCATGACAAGGAGGCATATCATGGAGATGAAAATGGTACGAATTTCCTTTTTCTTGATCTATCAGCGGGGAAGGATTTGGATTTCGAGGTAAAAACTGAATGATGCTTAAGGTTCAAAATCTCACTAAAAATTTTGCAGGAAAGAATGCCTTGAAAGGGGTCTCTTTTGAAGTCAAGCGTGGAGAGATCTATGGTCTGCTCGGACACAATGGCGCAGGAAAAAGTACTACGCTTGGAATTATTCTTAGTATGGTGGCCGCTGAAAGTGGAGAGGTTTTTATTGGTGGTGTTTCGGTTTTGAAAAAACCGCAAGAAGCACTCTGTAAGGTGGGGTCAATTTTTGAGGCCCCAGCATTCTACGATTACATGAGTGGTTGGGATAATCTCAAAGTGTTGGTGGGTTTGAGCGGACGCTTCGATAAAGAGGCGGCGATGGACGTAGTTGAACGGGTGGATTTAACCGATCGCATTCATTCGAAGGTTGGGGCCTATAGTCATGGGATGAGACAGCGTCTAGCTCTTGCTCAGGCCTTACTTCCTGAGCCGGAAATTCTTTTGTTGGACGAGCCGACTGATGGGCTTGATCCTGAGGGGATTAAGTGGTTTCGAGATTTTATTTTAGGGCTTCGAAAAGAGCGGGGGATGACTGTTCTTTTTAACTCACACCTTTTATCCGAAGTGGAGCAAATGTGCGATCGGGTTGCAATTATTCGGGCCGGCGAATTAGTTTACGAAGGAGCTGTAGATGAGCTCCGGGACGATCGGCCGGGGGTTAGATTGCAAGCAAAGCCATCTAAAATTCTTAGAGGCGTAGTCTGCGATTTTGAAGGTCAGAAGCTTGGCGAGGATCGGTGGGTTTTCCCCGAGGGGACTGAGGTCCCTGACGTGGTGCGTTCCTTGATTGAACGGGGCGCAGAAGTTAGTGAGGTGACGCCGGTCAGGCGATCACTAGAAGATGTCTATTTGGAACATAGTAGTTTGAGTAAGCCATGATGTTCCTTCGACAATTACAAGGTGAGCTTAAGAAGCTTTTTGCCCGCAAGAGGACCTACATTGGATATGTTGTGTTTTTGATCTTTGAAGCATTACTTCTCTCTCTCTGGATCTATGTCGGGCGTGAGCAATTTGAGGATTTGGCGAAACGAAACTTCATCCCGGTTGAGCTTCTTTCATCATCATTGACTGCAACTTATTGGATTATGGGATTCAGTATGTTTTTGCTTGGTTCAATTTATTTCGCGTTAGTTGCTGGTGATATTGTCGCGAAAGAAACGGAGGATGGTAACATGCGGATGGTGTTATCGCGTCCAGTGTCTCGGTTGCGAATTCTAATTCTTAAATACTGTGCCGTCATTATTTACACGGTGACCTTTGTGATCTTTGTGGGGTTAACCGGATATGGAATGGCTCTCTTTGCTATGGGAAGCGAAGGTGGGTTGTTCGTCTGGAATCCCGAGATGTATATTCTGGCGGTCTATCCCGATCGCGATGAAGCATTCCAGCGGCTTTTTACCGGGGCCTGCTTCATGGGTTTGAGCATGTGTGTAGTAACCTCTCTAGGCTTCTTTTTTTCCTGCCTAAAAATCAAGCCAGCTGCTGCTTCCGTGATGGCCTTGAGTGTGTTCTTTATTGATTTCGTTTTGCAGAACATCCCCTTTTTAGCCAACCATAAAGATGTCTTTATCACCTTCCGAATGGCGAACTGGATTTACGTTCTTCAGGAAAATGTTCCTTGGGAACGAATTGTGGAGAGTTATTCGATTTTGATGGGCCTTTGCGTAACTCTTTTTATTCTGGGTTGGATGGTGTTTCAATCGCGGGATTTTAAGACCTAGAACGATTTTCTTGGGGGGTGCAAATCGGTTTGGTGGCAAGTGCAGTTTGGGATAAATAGCGTGGGGGTAGGCGATCGGCTCATGAGCTTGTTTTAGACATCTGCCGTTAATGAGACCAATTTGGTAGGGAATAGATGTAGATCGGGGATCCTAAACTGAAAATTGTGAGGATTCTTCCCCTAATGACCGAGAAGTTCAGGCAGCTTCTATTCCGGAGATTTCTTAGGTCAGTTGGTCGGAGGCTATCTCCTAGCGGGCTAAGGGGTTGTGTTTTTATTCTCATCGGGCGAGACTCGGTCGGTTCCCATGAATGGTCTGATGTATCGACGTGATTTCGTTTTTGCTCTGCTGATCGCAGCATGGGCGCATATCGGTCTGTTTTTCCTCTTCGTCATTCTCATGGCCTCGAATTTGTTTTCGGCTCGCATTGATTATGAGGAAAAGGAATCTGAGCCGGCTCCCGATCTGATCAAAATGCAGATGGTTTATGAAGATCCTGCTGGGGTGTCGGTTGTTCTAAAACAGCCTGAGGAGCCAAAAGAGCCTGAGGAGCCAAAAGAGGCTGAGGAACAAAAGCCGTCTCAACCTTTTATTCAGACGAACGAGGCCCAGGAGTCAATCGACCCTCCCAAAGAAAGAGATTTGATTGGTGAGCGCGATACCACTGCGACTAGCGATCAAGGAGCAGTTGCAGGGGAGGACGATAGGGCGGCTCTTTCCGGAGACGAAGTTCCCATAAATGACCCGAAAACTTTCGACTCTGATTTTGCTAAAGGAGATGCAGTGAGTGGGAATATTGGTGTTAAAGATTCGCTAGATGTTGGGGAAGGAAAAGAGCATATCAATCAAGAAGCCGCTAAGACGACCGGCGATGCTAAACCGTTTCAGAAAAATCCAGCACGCAAGGCAGCCAATGAGGCAGTTTCGCAGGATGAACTGACCTCGATCGAGGAGGCTCTGGCATTATTAGAAGAGGAGGTCGGTGATGATCGGAAGAAGGAGCCGGTCAAACCGGAGAATGAAATGATCGAAGAGAATTTGCCCGAGCGCCTCGCAAAGGATGAGCGCGAAGCGGCTGACGAGAACGGCGGCTTCGCTCCGCGATCCCGAAAGACCCGTATTGCTGGAGTAATTAGCGCGAATGGTAAGGGGTCACTCAATGTTACCAATACTGCAATTGGCCGATACCAAGGGGGGATCTTCAAAAAGCTCGAAACGGCTTGGCAGATGGAAAATATCAGCAATCGTTCACTTCTTGCGCCGGGTAATGTGACTCTTTACTTTGTTGTTAACAAAAGTGGCAAGGTTTTACGTCAGAAGCAAATGGCCATGGTCGGAGCTTCAGGAACCCAGTGGGGGATGATCTTGCGAGCGCTTAGTGGGATCAATATTCCGAAGATGCCAAAAGATGTTATTAAGGAACTCGCGGGCGATCCTCTGGAGATTATTGTCACTTTTAATTATCATTAAGTAAAAAATATGGAGTTTTCTGAAGCACTCGAAACAACGTGGAATTTTTTCAGAGGGGGAGGATTTTTTATGATCCTACTTGGGGTATGTTCTTTAGTTGGCTTGACAGTTATTATACTAAAATCGCTTAGTTTAAAGCGTTCACAGATTGTGCCCGATGAGCTGGGGCGTGAAGTCGAGCGCTTCGAAGAGCATCTTGAGGCAGGAACGCTTGGCAATTTGCAAAGCGAATTTGCACGTGAGGAAAACTCTCTTTCACGTCTTTGTTCGGTCGCCCTTGGCAATGCAGGGAAGACACAGGGAGAAGTCCAGGAGGCGGTGCAATCGTCTGCTCGAGAAGAAATCGTTCGAATGAATGCGGGAATGTCGGTTCTGGATGTCATCATTACAATTTCGCCCCTGCTTGGATTATTGGGCACGGCGAGCGGCTTGGTCACAGCCTTCTCTGATTTGGAGGATAATGAGCGAATTCGCGCTGGTATTGCGACCGCGCTTAGTACGACCATTGTAGGGATCGCAATTACTGTTCCGGCGGTCATTGCTCAGGGTGTTTTTAGCCGAAAAATTGAGTTGTTCTCGGCGCGGCTTGAGGTCCTGCTAGGGCGGGTGGTTTCGGCCTGTCATCAACACGTTTTCTTTCGCGACAAATCATAAAAATTTCTTGAGTGGAATTTAATCGTACAGCCCGGAAGCCCCCCACGGTTTCGATCGTTCCCTTGATCGATATTTTGGTAACGCTTTTGTTTTTTTTCATCGTGACGATGAAAGACCCGGATGATTTCGAAAAGAAGAAACTTAAGCCGGAGATTCAGGTTTCGTTGCCATCAGCGCATTCGATGAAGGTTACAACGACTAAGCAAACTCGGTCGACCTTGTCGCTGGGTAAAGATGGTAGTGCTGAACTAGATGGGACGCCAGTAGTTCCGGGTTTGTTGAAGGAATACCTCATCGCCAACCTGAAAGAGAGAGCTGGTTTGAAACTAGCCCTTCGAGTAGACAAAGAGTGCCCATTTCAGACAATTCTGGGAGCTCATAGTGCTGCCATAGACGCCGGCTATTCCGAAAAGGAAATTTACTACTTGGTTGAAAAACCTCAATCATCAAGCTCTTCTTCTCCCTCCGAAAATCCTTAATCATGATTCTTGAAATTACCCAGTATGGCAATCCGGTGCTTCGTAAAAAATGCCGCAAGGTCACAAAAGTGACCGACGAACTTAAGCAATTTGGAGAAGATTTAATTGAGACGATGGTTCACGCTCAGGGGGTCGGGCTCGCTGCGCCTCAAGTCAATCGTGAGATTCAAATGGCGGTGGTGGATGTATCCCATGATCCCGAATGCATTACCTTTTTGAAAGTCGACGGCGAAGAAAGTTCCCTCGATGATCTTATGCCGTTGGTGTTTTTAAATCCATCACTTGAGTTTGGAAGTGAGAGAGAATCAGCGACCGAAGGCTGTCTTAGTATTGAGGGGGTCAATGCTGAGGTTCTTCGTCCGGCTCAGGTTAGAGCAACTCTAGAGCTGCTTAACGGTCGCAAGATTCTTGTGGAAACTGACGGCTTGTTATCTCGCGCCATTCAACATGAAACGGATCACCTTAATGGAGTGCTCTTTGTGGACCGTTTGCCGACTGCAGCCAAGTTGTCAATGAAGCGAAAGCTAAAACGTCTGGCTGAGTAAGGGTGAAAAATTTATCCTCTTCTGATCTATGAAACGCGATACTTCCACCCCACTGGGAAATCATTTCAGGCGAGCATCCACGCAGGCGACACCCCAGGATCAAGAAATGAAGGAAATGCCATTAGACCGGCTCCCCGAGGAGAGGCTTCGGAAGGAGATCTCGCTACCATCCGCTTTGATAGAGGCTGATTGCAGTATGGCGGAGGGCGAGCCCTCTCCAATTCGTCTCTTGGAGCCGATGGAAGGATTTGCACTCCCAAAAAAATCAGAGGGTGTTCCTAAACTTGTCCCACAAAATCCCAAAATCGATAACCTAGACTCGCTAGCGATGCCTGATCCCTTGCAGCAATCAGGGCCGAGGCGCGGTGCTGAGCTGAATGTTCCGCTATCGCCGGCCCCTGATCCATATCCGAATCTAGTCCCACCGTCTCAACCTGTCGATGACCGGCAGTTGGTTTTGCGTGCCGTTTTTGGAGTCGCGCATGATTTGAACCGCGATGAAATTCTAAAAAGGGCATCTGAGCTTGCCGGGATTGTGAGTGTGAAATTACTGGGACGAGCCGAGCGAGCTGCATTCAGCGTTTTGCGTGATGGGATACAAGAGCTTGGCCATAGCACCAACTTAGAGGTTGTTTCAAAAGAAGCTTCAGTTGAGCTGATTCATGGTGAAGCGACGACCCTAGTTGTCTTCTATGAGGGCGAATACCGCCCAGGTGTTCGCGAAATTTTAACGATTGTTGCGCGAGAGTTTTCTCAAATTGATTAATTTTTCTCCGCGATTTTTGGAAAACTGAATTATGGCAGACTGGCAAATTCGGATCGATGTGGGTGGAACATTTGCGGACGGGTGGGCATTAACTCCGTCGGGGTCACAGATTCGTTGTAAGGTTCTTTCTTCCGGGATCCTTCGTGCTTCGGTTGTGGCCATCGAGGATGGGTGGTTAGTTTGTGAGCGGCCTTTCTCGGGTCATGATCAAGGACTTGAGGGTTTTTCGGTTGATGGGGCTTTGATTACTGAATCGGTGCCCAATCTTGGAAAGATTAAGGTGGAAGGTCAGTTTCAGTTAGGCCAGATTATCGAGCTACTTTCGGGTGAAGATGCTTCGGTTGTTACAGCTCGTCTTTTGACCGGTACTGCGCCCGGTTCGGACTTTCCTCGAGCTGATTTAAGGGTTGCGACGACTCGAGGAACAAATGCCTTGCTGGAACGGAAAGGCACCCCGGTCGATCTTTATACATCTAAGGGTTTTGAGTCTTTGTTGGAGGTCCGTGATCAACGTCGGCCGGATCTATTTGAGTTATCGCCTTCTCTTTCGGTTCCAGTGACCAAGCGGGTGATTGGGGTGTCTGGTCGTCTTGACCGGCAAGGTCGTGAGTTGGAACCTCTTGATGAGTCAGAGCTTGAGGCTCAACGAGAGGCAAAGGCTGTGGCAATTGCTATGATTCATGCGGATGTGGCTCCGGGTCATGAGAAGCGAGTTGCTGAAATCTTACGCGACAGTGGATTTGTGGATGTGAGTGTATCTCATGAGATAGCGCCCATGATTCGGTTGTGGCCCAGAATGGAAACGACCGTAGCTAATGCTTATCTGACTCCAGTGATGGGAGGTTTTCTGAGCTCGCTTGAAAATGCTCTGCCTGGAATCCCGATCTCTCTAATGACAAGTGCTGGGCAGTTGAAATCTGCGGAAACATTTCGTCCTGTGGATAGTTTGCTTAGCGGTCCGGCGGGTGGAATTGCTGGGGCGGCGGCGCTGGCCCGCGCTTGCGGTTTGGAGCAAGTTCTGACTTTCGATATGGGTGGAACTAGCACAGACGTGTCCCGGATTTCTGGTGAGCCTAGCTATCGTTACGAACAGGAGATCGGTCCGGTGAAGGTTCTGGCGCCAGCGGTGAAAATTGAGACCGTGGCAGCTGGAGGTGGATCAATTTGTCAGTGGAGAAATGGAGGTCTTCAAGTAGGCCCGGAAAGTGCTGGAAGTTCTCCGGGGCCAGCTTGTTACGGATGTGGGGGGCCGCTTACGGTGACGGATGTGAATTTACTTTTGGGTTTCATGGATGAAACGCGTGCTGATATCCCGCTGGACCGGACTGCGGCCGAAGGGCGGTTAGTTGAACTGATTCAGGAAATTGGGAAAGAGATGAATCGAGGGGAATTGTTAGAGGGGCTTCGAAAGATCGCGATTGGTCACATGGCCGAAGCATTACGACAGGTTTCGACTCGAGATGGATATGATTGCCGAGATCACACTCTCGTAGCGTTTGGAGGTGCTGGTCCGCAACACGCTTGTGCACTGGCGAGGGAACTTGGCATGAAGAGAATTCTAGTTCCGGCTGACGCGGGTCTTCTCAGCGCTTGGGGATTACATCAAGCTGCTGATAGAGAGATCAAAGTAAAACAGGTTCTAAAATTATTAGATGATTCGATTAGCGAGGAATTAGACCAGTTGAGGGAAGGTCGGAGCATTCATCGGAGTTTGTTTGAGCTCAGATTAAAAGGGCAGGATTCTAGCATCGAAATAGAGGCGGGACAGAGGATTTCGGAGTGTGAACTGAGAGAGGCCTTCGAGACAAGATATCGTGAGCTTTATGGAGATGCCCGCCCGGTTGATCGTGAAATCGAGTGGGTTGCCTTAAGGTTGGAACTCGTCGGAAGGTCGATCGATTTGGAACACGAATATTTCGAGCGAGGGGGATTGGTAGAGAAATTAACTCTTGAGCAAGATGGATTTTCTACTCTCCTCCTCGAAAAAGGGTGGCGGATTTTTCGGGGGACACGTGGATCAATACGTTTGGAA
>UPTG01000498.1_pt1 | contig 32063 bp, 27 predicted proteins | sample 2160121 | NCBI WGS metagenome assembly UPTG01 (sample SAMN06266255, study PRJEB28933) | marine metagenome | isolation source: Columbia River Estuary | place: USA:Columbia River Estuary, USA | collected 2014-07-27
TGCGTACTGCAAAGGGCAAAAGTTGCAATGTCATTGGGACTTCTGTTGTCTCAGGCATCTCCTACAACTGGAATGCTGGAATGAACAAATACATCTTAGACGGCTTGACCCTAACATTCAAAGGTTCATATGGCGTGGATTCAGTGAAGCAATATGACCCCTTAGCTCAGATATTCAATTATAAAACTGTGAATTATCGGACTAATGGCACGCTGGACAGTATTATCACATATAACAATAATTCTGGATGGGAGCCTTGGGATAGGACTATTTATTATGGTAACTACTCCATTCGATATCCTGGAGGTGGAGTCTATGCTCCCTCTAAAACATATTGGGATGCATTGGGTAATGCAATTGCTATAGTTCAATATGACTTTACTACTGGAGCAAAAGCAGATTCTTCTTTCAGCTTTTATACTGGAAGCAGAAGTGATTCCTCTGTGAGCTATGATGGTGCCGGTATTTTTACGGGTGCCAGTGGAGCCCGATATTCAAATACCTTACACCGCTTCTACACTTGGGATGCAAACATGATAGTTAATAATTATCAATACAGATATTTCAATCTTCAAGGAGATTATATCGGCCAAGTTGGCTTTACCGCTAGCGGACAAATTCGCTCCAAATGGGGAATTTGCGCCGTGTACAATAGCCTTGAGACTGCAGAAAATTCAGTCCCAACTTTGAGGCTCTCACCAAACCCAACTTATGGCACAATAATGCTTGAGGGCAGCTCTACAAATCCTATGGAATATTCCATATTCGACATAGGCGGAAGAGAATTGCTATCTGGTGTTACTTATGCAAATGAATTGATTGATGTTTCGACATTAAGCAGCGGTACTTACATAATCATTTCCTCTTCAGGCGATACCATCTTAAAGGATAGGTTTGTAAAGCTTTAAAGAATAGAACTAATCTTCTAATAAGCCCTGCCATTGGCGGGGCTTTATTATTTGACCTTACTTCAACTTAAAAATAAAAACCCCCACCATTTCGGATGAGGGTTTAGTGCGCCCAGCAGGATTTGAACCTGCGACCAAGGGATTATGAGTCCCCTGCTCTAACCGCTGAGCTATGGGCGCGTTACCAGGTATTCTAAAACCTGACAAGAGCGCAAAAGTACGCAGCCCAAAGCACTTGGTTGGGATGAATTTGGGCTAAAAAACACTTAGAATAACAACTCAAAGCCCCCGTATGCCAGCACAAGCCAGCCGATGCCTTTGAGAAGGAAGAATAGAAATAGGCCAATGGCCGCGGGCTTCCCGGTCTTCTTAACCAGGGCGGCCCAGCCTTCTTCGCGAAGAATGCTTCGGTAGAGACGTAATTGCTTCATCGGAGACAAAAATACGGGGGCAAAAGCGGGCCTAAATACCCCGATATGAAAAACAATGCCCCAAAAACAAAACCTCAAAAATATACGTTAAACATAGTGTAAGTGCTTAATTTTGCGCTCTATTTCTTAGTCTATGCCCCTTCTATCCAACGCCCGAAATACCCCAAAGAGTGCCTCCAGTGATTTTCTCGATCTCTATGAGGGAATCGGAGTCGTCCGCGTGACAATGGGCGACGATGAATCGGCGCGCCCTCTGGATGTGCAGCCAGACCACATCCATCTTTTCTTCAGCATGGAAGGGGACGTGGCATTTCAGTTTGGCCCCATGTACATGCGGCCCCTCCCTCAGGGCCAAAGCTTTTTCATCTACAATCCCAAGGATGCCTTGCGGGCTCAGGTTCGCATGCCTGCGGGACATCGCATGGTGGGAATTCGATTGTCTTTTTCCCGAATGCACACACTCTTCATGCGGGATGGCCAAGACGCCCAAGAGTTGCCCTTCTTGAATCAAAAAGACATGCAGCGCCCCATCTATGACCAGCGCGGAGTGGATGCCGCCATGCAGATACTCTTGGAGGGGTTGTTCCATGAACGCCTTAGCCCGAATGCGCAGCGTGTGGCGCATTTAGGCCAAATTTTGGAGCTCCTTGGATTGTATTTCCACACCTCGGAACCCAATGTGGTCGCCTGTCCCTTCCTCAAGGACGAGGAGACCGTTCGGAAAATTCGCGAAGCGAAGTCCATTATTCTGGACCGTTGGCAAAGTCCGCCCACCATTGCCCAGCTTTCGGCCCAAACAGGTCTCAATGCTTACCGCCTCAAAGTGGGATTCAAGGAAGTGTATGGGAACACCGTCTACGGTTTTGTGATGGACACGCGACTAAATCATGCGCGGCGTATGCTTGATGCCGGAGGTAAGTCTGTGAATGAGGTAGCCTTTGACATCGGATACACCAATCCCAGTCATTTTATCGCGGCATTCAAAAAGAAATTTGGGACCACACCACGCAAGTACAAGGTGGCGGATTAAAGGCTTCCGGGCACTATCTTCCCGGAATGAAGAAGTTAGCCCTATCTATCATGGCGCTTGCCCTTGCCGGAGCAGGGTATGCACAGAGCATTTCTCCCGATTTGTTGGAGGATATGAAATTCCGAAACATTGGCCCAGCAGGCATGTCTGGCCGTGTCACGTCCATTGACGTCAACCCCCTAAACGACAACCACATATTCGTGGGCACGGCCTCCGGCGGAGTCTGGGTGAGCGAAAATGCGGGGCAGTCGTGGACCTCTATTTGGGACGATCAGCCCACCGCAGGCATTGGCGCTGTTAAGATCGACCCCACGAATCCCGATGTGATTTGGGTCGGTACCGGCGAAGGCAACCCCCGAAATTCACAATCCAGCGGCGGCGGCCTTTTCAAATCTGTAGACGGCGGAAAATCCTTCCAGCTGGTTGGCTTGAAAGAGACCAAGCACATCCACCGCATTGTCATTGACCCCCGAAATCCGAACACCGTCTACGTGGCGGCCATCGGCGTGGCGTGGGGCGATAGCCCACACCGCGGCGTGTACAAAACCACCGACGGCGGCAAGACCTGGTCCAAAGTGCTCTACAACAACGAGCGAACCGGTGCGGCTGACCTTGTCATGGATCCGGTTAATCCCAATAAGTTGATCTGCGCCATGTGGGAATACCGCCGTTGGCCCTGGATCTTCAAATCCGGCGGCGAAGGCAGCGGTATGTACGTGACCTTGGACGGAGGCGAAACCTGGACCAAGCGGACCGCCGAAGATGGACTTCCAGAAGGCGAACTGGGCCGAATGGGCATTGCCATTGCTCCGGGTAACCCCAAAAAAGTCTACGCGCTCATTGAAAACAAAGCCAAGAATGGCTTGTACGGCTCCAACGATGGTGGATTCAAGTGGTTCAAAATCAGCGAAGACGAGAACATCGGCAACCGCCCCTTCTACTATTCGGACCTCTTTGTGGATCCCTTCAACGACCAAACCCTTTACTCCCTTTGGACGCTCGTTTCCAAAAGCACCGATGGAGGTAAAACATGGGGAATTGCCACACCCTACTCCAAAGTCCACCCGGACCACCACGCCATTTGGCTGAACCCAAACCGCCCCGGCCACATCATTGAAGGCAACGATGGCGGCTTGAATATCTCCTGGGATGGCGGTGATAGTTGGCGCTTTGTGGAAAACCTGCCCGTAGCACAGTTCTACCACATTCGCGTGGACAACCAACTGCCCTACAATGTCTATGGAGGCATGCAGGACAACGGATCTTGGCGCGGGCCCGCCTACTCATGGATTGGGACGGGAATCGGCAACAACGAATGGCAAGAGCTCTACTTTGGCGACGGTTTTGATGTGTTGCCTCACCCCAGCAACCCTCGCATCGCATACGCCATGGCGCAAGAGGGCTCATTGGCCCGTGTGGACATGCTCACGGGCATGACCGAATCCATCAAGCCCGTCCACCCCGATGGCGAATGGTTGCGCTGGCATTGGAATGCGGCGATCGCAGGCGATCCCAGCCACGCCGACGGCCTGTACTACGGCTCCCAGTATGTGCACTACAGCCCCGATCAGGGCCGCACGTGGACCATCATCTCGCCCGACCTGACCACCAACAACCCCGACAAGCAAAAGGCCCTCGAATCCGGTGGCCTCACGTTTGACGTAACGGGCGCCGAGAACCACACCTGTATTTTAACCATTGCGCCCTCGCCCAAAAACCCCAAAACCTTGTGGGTGGGCACCGACGACGGCAATGTTCAAGTCAGCAAGGACGGTGGCGCCACCTGGACCAACTGCAGCCCTAAGATCAAAGGCCTCCCAGAAGGCGCTTGGGTGCCTCACATCCACGCTTCGGCCTACGATGCTGGTGAAGCCTTTGTGGTCGTCAACAACTACCGCCAAAACGACTGGAACGCCTACCTCTTCCACACCAAAGACTACGGAAAGACCTGGACCAACCTCGTCGCCAAAGCCGGTTTGACGGGCCATACTCTGAGCGTGATTCAAGACAATGAAGTGCCCAGCATCTTGTATTTGGGTACAGAAACGGGCTTGCAAGTCAGTACAGACTATGGCCGGAATTGGCAGTCCTGGAAAGGTCTTCCCACTATGCCGGTCCAAGATTTGGCCATTCAAGAGCGCGAGCAGGATTTGGTCTTGGGCACATTTGGCCGTTCCGCCTGGGTGCTGGACGATCTCCGCCCGCTACGCGCTATGGTAAAAGGGGCCGCTCAGGGCCGAACCCTCACCGCCTTTGACGCGCCTTTGGCGATTCACGCCGAAACACGGGTTTCTGACGGCATCCGCTTCCAAGGTTGGGCCGACTTCAAAGGGGAAAACCGCGGAGGCGGCGCACGCTTTGTGCTGAACCTCGATGTCCCTGAGGACTCCAAAGATCCCCTGGTTATCGACCTCTACAATGCGCAAGGCGAAGTCATCCGCCACATCGAGCGCAAGCTCGACAAAGACGAGCGCAAAGGTCTCTACCGCTTCACCTGGGACCTCGCTGAAAAAGGCAGTCAACGTCCACGTTGGGGCAAGCGCAACGAGGAGCGTGAGAAATCTGATCCCCGCGGCGCCACGGCGGCTCCCGGTTCCTACAGCGCCGTCTTCACCTTGAACGGGGTGAGCGACACGGCACGCGTAGAGGTTGTCGACGATCCCCGCATCAACATGGGCGATGCCGAATGGGCTGCACAAATTGACTTCCAGCGCAGTCTCTACCCCATCAACCAAGAAATGTCAGACCTTGTGTCCAACCTCTATGAGGCCAATGAAAGTTTGGGGGCTTTGGAGCGCATGTTAAAGAGCCGAAAAGACAGCGACAGCGCAGCCGTACAGCCGCTGCTTGACGAAATTAAAGGGCTTAAAAAAGCCATGGAGGATCACCGCCTTCGCCTCTTTGGCAAGGAGGATGTCAAAGGCTACTACGAGCAGCCCGAAACATGGGCCTCCGTCAATGGCCAATTTGGCGGCTACCTCTGGAGCCTTCGCGGTAAACCGAGCGCCAATCTCCTCAACATGCACGCCACCTGGGAAAAGCGTACCCGAGAGGAAATGGCCTTGCTTCAGGACTTCCTAGACACGGACTACCGAGAGTTCAGCTCGCGCATAGCGGCCACGCCCTTGCCCCTACTTCCCAGCTGGAATCCCTGATGCCGCTAAAAAACCTTGGGGCAAAATTCCAACCCCAACTCCCCGACCCATTGCCTCCCATTCGGCGGTTTCGTGCCCACGAGATTGCCGAATGGGCGGGCGATGCCCGGCACATTGTTTTGGACTTTGGCAAAGTGCTCATCGACATCGAGCCCCGCCTCAGCGCTGAAGCCTTCACCTCACTCGGCGCACGCCCCAGCTTTACTGTGGGGGAACTCGGCTACCAAAAGCACAATGCCTACCAGGCCATTGAAACGGGTGCCATCACTTCCTCGGAGTTTAGAAATGCCTTCAGACAGCACCTCCGCTACGCGGCTGCGGACTCCAGCATTGACGGGGCCTGGAATGCCCTGCTCATGGACCTGCAGCCCTGGTTGATCGGGCAGCTTCACACCCTTGGCCAGCAGTACGAACTTCACGTTCTCAGCAACACCAACCGAATTCATATCGACGAAGTCAAACGCCGCATGGGCATTCGGGGCTATGCCGAATTCACCCGCTGCTTCAAAAACGTCTTCTATTCGTACGACCTCGGCCTCCGAAAGCCTGACCCAAGCATCTACCAAACCGTCGACCGCCTCATAGGCGTCGAGGACCCCGCGCAGGTTTTCTTCCTCGACGACAATGCCGCCAACGTCGAAGCCGCCCTCCAACATGGTTGGAAGGCTCAGCAGTTTATCTAGAATCGATTAGGATTTGGGCTGGCACAGCTCCACGAGCACGCCTCCCGCCGTCTTGGGGTGCACAAACGCCACCAACATGCCGTCTGCACCTGGCTTGGGCTCCTCGCTTAGCAACTGAAAGCCTTCTTCGCGAAGTCGGGCCATCTCAGCCCGAATGTCTTTCACCAAATACGCCACATGATGCAAGCCCTCACCGCGTTTCTCGATGTGTTTTGCGATGGCACTGTCAGGACGCGTAGCCTCCAAAAGCTCAATCTTATTGGGGCCCACCTGGAAAAAACTCGTCATCACCCCTTCCCGCTCCACTTCTTCCCGTTTGTAGGGTTCCACGCCAAACATGGCCGTATAGCGGGCTTCCGCCTCCGCCAAATTGGCGACGGCTATTCCGAGGTGGTCGATGTGTTCGAAGAATGGAGAAGTCAAACGGGCAAAAGGGTTTAAGGAGATTGGGCTTGAGTTTGGCTAAAGTAGGCGCGCGCAGGGAAGTTCTCAAATTTTCTTAGGGCAGAAAAGAGATTAAACGTTTAAAGCCCAACCCCACCACAGCACCAAACAGCGCTGCCATCCAACACCCTTCTTCCTTTTATCCCTTCACCTCCTGGGTCCTCACCAAACTCGCATAGAGCCCGCCCTTTGCGAGCAATTGTTGGTGATTCCCGTCCTCGACAATATGGCCCCGATCGAGCACGAGAATGCGATCCGCTTTCTGGACCGTGGCCAGACGGTGCGCTACGACGAGGGTCGTTCGGCCCGAACTTGCCGCATCCAGCGCCTCCTGCACGAGACGTTCATTTTCGGCATCCAAGGCGGACGTGGCTTCATCCAGGAGCAGAATGGGCGCATTTCGGTAAAGTGCACGCGCCAAAGCCATGCGCTGACGCTGGCCGCCCGACAGGGACTGCCCCCCTTCCGCCAGAATATGCTTCCAACCCCCCGGCAAGTCCTCAATAAAGGCCAGGGCCTGGGCATCTTTCGCGGCCTTCTTAGCACGATCCAAATCAGGAGATGCATCCCCCAAGGCGATATTTTCTAAAGCCGTGCCCTGGAAGAGAATGGGGTCTTGGGTCACTAATCCCATAGCGGCTCGTAAATCCTTCAAGGGCATGGGCGGGCGTTGCATTTCATGGGCGGCATACGCATCGCCCCGATAGGGAGCAATGGGATGGCCCTCTAAGAAGATACCCCCTTGGTCGGGGTCCATGGCCCGCATGGCGAGGTGAATGAGGGTGGACTTGCCGCCTCCGGAGGGGCCAACAAGGGCGACCGTTTGGCCGCGTTGGATGGTCAGGTTGAAGTTTTCGAGCGCGGGGCGGGAGGCGCCGGGATAGGTGAAGTGGATGTTTCGGAATTCGATCGTCTCTGGACCGTTCGCGGGGCAGGTCCAAGCTTCCGTGACATCCGGGTCGCGCAGGGTTTCGGGAAGGTCCAATACTTCAAAGAGTCTATCCGCCGCGGCATTGCCTTTTTGCAGATTGTAGAGGGCCATGGAAACAGACTTAAAGGCGGGGATCAATTGGTAAAAAAACAAGAGGTAGGCCACCAGTGTCGCGCCCGTCAGACCATGCCCGAGAAGGACTTCACGCCCTCCAAAAAATAGGATGAGCAACAAGGCAAATACCCCGATCAATTCGGACAGTGGGCTGGCCAGATCTCTTCGGCGGTGCACTTCGCGGGTCGCCGAAAAGGCGCCCTGGTTGACCTGTTCGAAACGTTTTTGCTGGTATTCTTCGGCCTGAAATGCTTGGAGAATACGCAAGCCGCTAATGCTTTCTTCTAGGGCCGAAATGACCTGACCCAAGCGGTCTTGGGCGGTGGCGGATTTCCGTTTTAAATGCTTACTTACCCGATTGAGGAGCCACGCTGCCAAGGGGCCAACCACTAAAAGCAAAAGGGTCAATTTGGCGCTCATCACCACCAAGACAATCAGCGAGCCAAGGATGACGAGTGGTTCGCGCACCAACAGCTCCAACCCGGTTAAAATGGCCCATTCAATTTCTGTAACATCTGTGGAGGCCCGGGCCAAAACATCTCCCTTTCGGCTTTCTTGCATCGTGGCGGGGGTCAAGCGCATCACTTTCTGATGGAGCGCCTGGCGAAGGGCTGCAGTAATACCCGTCCGAAGTGTGGCCATATGCCACAAAGCGATATAACGGAAGGCATTCTTTAGGATAAACAGTCCAAAAGCGGCCAAGGATACGCGCCATAGGGTTCCCAAGGAACCATAGCGAGCCACGGCCTGAGCTACATAATGGGCCACCCAGTCTTGGGCGTTCATGCCTCCCCACCCCGCGGGAAAATGCTTGACTTCCTGCGCCCCTTCCGGCACGAGAATGACATCCAATACGGGGATAATCATCCCGAGCGATACGAGAGACACCAGGGTATACAGCACATAAAATAGCGCTGCCCCAGAAAAAGCACCCCGAAAGGCACCCGCCATCCCTAAAATCCGTCTCAATGGGGTCATCCCCACGAAAGTACTGCCTTATCCCGAGTACCCGGCGTACTTTTGTCCCATGGAAAGCACGCGTCAAAAGAAAATTGCTAGTTTACTTCAGCGAGATCTCGCCGAAATTTTTCGTGGTACCGCGGCGAGTGATTTTCCCGGCACCCTCATCACTGTGAGTAAGGTGCGCGTATCCCCTGACTTGGGTTTGTGCCGTGTCTACCTCTCGGTATTTCCGACAGATCGTTCGGAATTGGTCATGGCTTTTTGCGAAGAACATGCGCCAAAACTCCGGGCCGCCTTGGCCCAAAAAGTACGGAATCAGTTACGCATCATTCCTGCCTTGCACTACCACCTTGATGACTCCATGGAGTACGAAGCAAACATCGACCGTTTGCTCCGCGAAGGAGGTGAAAATCCCTTTAAATAATCGCTTTTGAATCCGTCCCACCCAGCTAAACTTGGGGGACGCTTCGTGCGGGGACGCACGCTTTCTACCTATGTGACCTGGGCAGCGGCTGCAGGCGTGGCGGTCGGGACGGCAGCGATGATTTTGGTGCTGTCCGCGTTCAATGGACTGGAAGAGTTGGTTCTTCAAACCTACCAAAATGTGCACCCCGAAGTCACTTTGGTCCACCGCGAGGGATCTCGGTTTGACCTAACACCCGAGCACATCGCCGCCTTGGAGTCCGATTCCGGGCTCACATGGATTCCCGTTCAAACTCAAAAAGCCCTCCTTCGGTCCGCTCAACGCGAGATTCTTGTCACGGTCCATGGCATGCCCAAGCCCCTCTGGAGCCAGCATCCATGGTTCGACTCGCTCACTTCCTCGATTCCGCCACAAGGCTATCCGGGAGATGCGTATGTAGGATATGGGGTGGCCGCCCAACTTGGGTACCTCACTTTGAGCGGGAGAGAGAGCTTAGAACTCCTTTGGCCCCGGGCTGACATGGGCGCTAGCTTTGATCTTGCCTCTGCATTTCAACGACAGATCCTTTCACCAGAAGCCATTTTTTATGTGCATCCTCAGATTGACCAGCAAAACGTCGTACTGGATTTGGTCACCCTTCAAGGCTGGACCCGAGATGAGCGCATAGATGCCATTCAATGTTGGGGACGAACGAAGGAGGAAGTGCTGGCTCTAGTCGGTTCGCAAGGGTCCCTTTTGGGCCAAACGCCAGAAGATCGCGAGGCCGCATTGTTCCGGGTGATGCGCAGTGAAGGCATGATTACCACCGCTATTCTCGCATTTATCGTCCTATTAGCCTCCCTGGGCCTCTACAGCGCTACAGTCTTGCTTGGCATGGAGAAAGTCCAGCAGCGCGCAATTCTGCGCGCCATGGGCATGTCTGAAGCACAGGTCCGCCGCAGCTTCTGGTGGAGTGCGATGTGGGTCAGTGCCATTGGTGGCCTCGTCGGGTGGGGTCTGGGCGGGCTCCTCGTTTGGGGTCAATCCACCTTCGGATGGGTCAAATTGGGGACAGGCTATGTCGTGGAATCATACCCTATGGCATTCCATGCCGGGCAATCCTTGGTCGTATTCGCGTTCGTTTTGTTTGTCGGCGCACTCCTCGGCTGGGGAGCCACCGCACGCTTGCAAAGTCCTTTGAGCGGACTTCGTGGCCAGGCCTAATCGCCTTTAAACCAGGGCCAAACTCGGGCCGTATTCTTCGATAATCGCATCAAAGGTGGCCATGAGCTCATCAACCTCGTTGGAGGTCACCAGCGTCATGCGGTAATCTTTGAAGTTGGGGAAGTCGCGGAAGTAGTTGCCGTAGTGCCGGCGCGTCTCGGTGATGGCGAGTCCTTCCCCCTTCCATTGAATGGCCAGCTCCAAATGGCGGCGCGCCGCTTGAACCCGGTCTTCCAGCGATGGGGCAGCAAGGTGCTGACCGGTCGCCATGAAGTGCTTGATTTCATTGAAAATCCACGGATACCCGATGGAAGCACGGCCAATCATGACGCCGTCGACCCCGTATTTGTCCCGCATTTCGATGGCCTTCTCGGGACTGTCAATGTCGCCATTGCCGAAAACCGGAATGGTCATGCGTGAGTTATTCTTGACTTCGCCAATAAGAGTCCAGTCGGCATCGCCTTTGTACATCTGTTTGCGGGTTCGACCGTGGATGCTGATCGCCTGGATCCCCACGTCTTGCAGGCGTTCGGCCACTTCAACGATGTGCTTGCTATCATCGTCCCAGCCCAAACGTGTTTTCACCGTGACCGGTTTGTTGACGGCTTTGACAATTTCCGCGGTCATGCTGACCATCTTGGGAATATTCTGGAGGATGCCCGCTCCGGCACCCTTGCAGGCCACCTTTTTGACAGGGCAGCCATAGTTGATGTCGATGATGTCGGGATTAGCCTCCTCGCAGATCGCAGCGGCTTCGCGCATGGAATCGATTTCGGCCCCAAATATTTGGATGCCTATAGGACGCTCGTACTCGAAAATGTCCAATTTGGCCACCGATTTTGCGGCATCCCGAATTAACCCTTCCGAGGATATAAATTCCGTGTACATCAAATCGGCCCCGTGCTGCTTGCACAGCGCACGGAAAGGCGGATCGCTCACATCCTCCATCGGAGCGAGCAATAATGGGAAATCCCCTAATTCGATATCCGCAATCCGCGCCATTTATACGATTTTTAGTCCCGCAAAATTACGGCATACCTATCTTCCCCATTCCATGAAGCAACGCGAAGTCCTCACCCTCCTTTTAGCCATCTTGGCAGGCACCCTGTTGGCCGGTCTTTTCGCGCCAAAAGCCCTCCAATTTTTCGGCTACAATGGGATGACCATAGAGGATATTGTCGCACGACCCGAAGCCAGCGCCGGCCGCGCCCTCCTCTTGGGCCAAGCCCTCTATACGCTCCTCATGTTTGCCCTACCTGGGCTCTACCTCATGCAACGATGGCGCGAAAAACCCCTCGTTCCCGCCTTGCCAAAAGGTTCCTGGTCCTGGATCGACAGCCTTTTGGCGTGGGCCATCCTCCCCATGAGCCTCCCCTTTCTCTCCTATTGCACCGACCTCTGGTCCACCATCGCTGCCGATTGGGCCTTCATGGCACCCCACTTCGAATCAGCCCAAGCCTCCGACCGCGCCGTCGAAAAAATGCTCTTCTTCCCTACCCTGGGTGACCAACTCTTTAGCATGGCCACCTTTGTCTTAGTGGCCGCACTTTCCGAAGAAATCCTCTTCCGCGGTGCCGTTCAACGGCTCTTGCACGACCGAACCAGCCCCCTTCCTGCCATCTTCGGCGCTTCCCTCGCCTTTGCGCTGGGGCACATGAACTTTGTTCAGTGGCCCTTTTTACTGGGCGCAGGGCTCATCTTAGGGGGCTTATATTGGATTTCAGGGCGTCTTTGGGTCACCATGGGCGCTCATGTCCTCCACAACGGGCTCACGTACTATTGGACCCTCCAAGCTGGACCCAATCAGTACGGAAACTTGGAGGTGGATTTGCCTGGTTGGGGGATTTTGGTTTCCACGGGAATTGCCGTCGGGGTGGGGGTTCTCTTGTTCCGAAGAAGCCTGGAGAGCTCGAGGGCTAGAGGGCTGGAGAGCTAGAAGGCTCGAGGGCTCCATCCAAAAGAAATGCCCGACACTTTCGCGCCGGGCATATCACGTATAAACGTTTAAAACGCTTAGTAGGTCTTGTACAACTCCTCAGGAGAACCTGCAGGGTTGGTTGAATAGCTAATCTTCAAGGCCTGCGCCTTGCGGAGCTCTTGCTTCAAGTCAGAGATCAAGCCCATCTTCACATCAATGTCTGCCTTAATGGAGACGGTGAACTTAGGACGCTCAGCCTCGTTGATTTCCTCACGCTTAAGGATTACAAAGGACTGTACATCGCCCACGCTGCCCAACTGGTCGTCCAACTGGATGCGGGGTTCTGAACCGTAGAGTTCGGTATTGCGGGGAGCTCCCATGTAGATGTACGTCGTCAAATCCTTGCGGTCCAACTTCTGAATCTCTGTGGCTTTGGGCTTCTTCACGCGGACCAACAACGTCACCTCGCGCATGGTTGTCGTGACCATGAAGAAGAAAAGCAGCATGAACACGATATCCGGCAATGAAGCCGTGGATACCGGGGGAGTTTCTTTGGATTTTTTCTTGCGAATCTGTGCCATTATCCTCCTACACTTACAGGTTCAGCTTCAGAAATGAATTGGGGATAGACTTCCGAAATGGCCGTCTGCGCCTCTTCATTCAACAAATCGTATGAGCGTCCGTACTTGCGTTCAGCCAACTCATTGCGCAGTTCAGAATAGGCACCCAACAACTCGTTGCGAACTTTGACAAACATGTCATAGTTCGTGCCCCGGTCGTTTTGTAGCGAAATAATCGCCTTGGTGGGGTTTTCTGAACTCTTTGGGTCGCGTGCCCCACGGCAATCCTCGCATGAACCATCTCCATTGTTATCAATGAATAGTTTGGCTGCAGCGCGTAGATTCGGGAGCTCCATATATTCCTCCTCGACCAGCAATTGGTTGTTGGAGTTTACGAGTACCACAAAAATGTTCTTTTCACGGATTTCGTTGTTATCGGGCGGTGGCTCTTCGGACCACGGTGGAAGCTTCACCATCAAGCCCTTGTCCACGTCCATGGTCGTTGTAACCAGGAAGAAGATCAAGAGCAGGAAGGCGATGTCAGCCATCGACCCTGCATTGATTTCCGGAATGGATCGTTTATTTCTAGCCATGAGGCCAAAAGCTTATTTACGAATACGAGACAAAGAAGAATACAACACAGCTCCCACTGCCAGGATGAAGCAGATGTAGAAAGCATTTAAGCCCGTAGACACCCATTTGGTGGTCGACTCATCTACATTTTCATACATGGCGAAATCGGAACCGTCAGCTAGCACATAGCTCAGGACAAAAATGCCGAGGAGTGAGCCCACACCAATCGCCGCACTGCGGAGACCTGTGGGATTAATCAGCATTCCATTCACAGAACTAGCTACGGCTAGAAGGGCTGCGACAACCACGAGCACCACCGTCAAAACAACGGCTGATGTCACCATGCTATCGGACCCTGAGAACCAGATTCCCAAAGTGGGAATCGCGCCTGCCAAACCTGCCAGCACGGCGGCTCCCATGGAAATTACCCGCACGTTTTTCATATCTGGCTAGTTTTTACTTGTTCTTTTCTTGATACGCAGCAACTATGTCCAAGAAGGAGATAGAGGCGTCTTCCATTTTGTTGACGATGTTGTCAATCATTGCAATGATCAAGTTGTAGAAAACTTGGAGAATCATCGCGGTGATCAAACCGAATACCGTGGTCAAAAGAGCCACCTTGATACCACCGGCAACCAGTGAAGGAGAGATGTCGCCCGCCGCTTCAATCGCGTCAAAGGCGTCAATCATACCGATAACCGTACCCATGAAGCCCAACATAGGAGCCAAGGCGATGAACAAAGAGATCCAAGAAACGCCACGCTCAAGTTTGCCGTTCTCAACAGAGCCCACAGAGACGATGGCTTTGTCCACCATCTCAATGCCTTCGTTCATTTTATCCAAGCCGTTGTAGAAGATCGATGCTACAGGACCGCGGGTGTTGCGGCAAACCTCTTTCGCTGCTTCGACGCCGCCGTTGTTCAAGGCTGCTTCAACCTCTTCCAACAACTTGTCGTTGTTGCTCGTGGACATAGCCAAGTAAATGATACGCTCGATGACCAAGGCAAGACCCAAGACGAGGGCCAACAATACGAAGGACATAAAGAATGGTCCACCATCGATGAACTGCTTCTTCAACACTTGGGTGAAGCTAGCTTCTTCTTCAACAGCAGTTTCTTCCGTCACAGCTTGGTCAGCCGCAGCAGTAGAATCGGTAGCAGCCGTGGCGTTGGAGTCTGCAGCAACTGTTTCGTCTGCAGCAACCGTTTCAGTGGTGGCCGCTTCCGTCGCTTCTTGAGCGAACACATTTGAGCTAAACAATACGCCTGCTACGAGCAACAGGGTGAAAACCTTTTTCATGGGTTTTTGGGCGAGGTTAGATTAAACAGATTAAATCAAGAGAGGCAAAAGTAGGGGAATTGGACCCACCTCCCAAAGGGGGAATAAAAAGAAATGGTTAAGTCTATTTGTTCACAGCCATTTGAAGGGCATTTGCATCCCAATCTGGGGTGGCATGAATCGCGTCCAAAGCCTCGGAAGGATCCCCGACTACGGTCCACAAGTTCCGATGCTCCGGCCGCATGAAGTCTTCCTCAATCATTTTTTCCAGCATCTCCAGCTGAGGGGTGTAAAAACCTTCTTGGTTGACAATAACAATAGGCTTCAGGTATTGACCCAAACGCTTCAAGGTGATGGCTTCCAAAAGCTCTTCCAAGGTGCCGCATCCACCGGGCAATGCGATGAGGCCTTCTGTATTGGCCAAAAGCAATTGCTTGCGTTCGGACATCGTATCGACAAAAATGAAGTCCGAAACCAGCGGGTGATTCATTTCAATGTCTTTAAGAAAGTGCGGCATGACCCCATGGGCTGTCCCGCCTCCCTGAATGATGGAGGTAGCCAAATGCCCCATCAGGCCTGTTTTACCTCCCCCGAAGACCAGCTCAGCCCCTTCGTTCAAAAAAGCGTGGGCCAATCTTTCAGCCCCCTGAAGGTAAACCGGGTTGGTTTTGGCGGATCCAGCGCAATAAACTGTGACCCGTGCGCCGCGAAGATTTCTCATTTGGATGGATTTTGGGCCTGCTTGCGCAAGGCGTCTAGCTCCTGAGCAACCGCTTCCGCCTCCGCTGTTTTAAGATCGGCCGCCGCACGATTGACTTTAGAAAGATCAAAAGCCTCTTTCAACTTTTGCTTGTAGAGCGCCTCCAGTTTTTCCTCTGGGCTCTTTGATTTTAACCATCCGAACATGCGGCAAAGTTAGGCGATTGGCTTTCGGTAGAGGAATCCCACCAGTGCATTCGTCACCACCCCGGCGACCAAGGGGAAAAAGGCGGATTGCATCGCATAGCTGCGAAAATTAAAATAGTCCGTTGCTTCTTCCAGGGTCGCTTGCCCAGCCCCGACTGAAAACGCAATGAAATCCTCAAAAAAACTAGGATTCACATAGGTGAAGAAGAGGTATAAGCTTGGAATACTCAAAATGCCAATCATGGCGCCCATGATGGCGCCCAATTTAATTCCTTCCCAATACGTCCACGCTTCGCGCATTTCGGCCCGACGGTACCTTAAGGCCCAGACCATCATCGCTACGGCCGGAATAAAAAATAAGGAATCGAACCAAAGAAATTGATCTATGTGTTCTCCGTGCAGACCGAGTAGAAACTCGATCAGCAACCAGGCAAAGCTGACTAAGGAGAACATGATGGAAAATCGAATGGTTGTAAGCATTGCAAGGGCAGGTTAAACTGCGTCAAAAATACCGCGAAATGGCACCCATCAAATAGGGTCATCCCCCTTCCCAGCACTTTGGCTGGAGGGTCGATGTAGTCGGTGCGTTCCCGATGTACTTTTGCCCTATGAAACGCATTCTACTTTGGATTGTTATCCTTTTGAGCACAGGCACTTCAGGCCTCATGTATTATGTGGGCTTCTTTAACTCTCTTGAGGTAAGACAGGGCCTGGAAGGAGACTACCTTTTGGGGGGGTATGCGCACACGGGGGCCTACGAAGACATTGGCCCCACGTTCAACCGCGTGAAAGCCACGGCCGATTCTATGGGATTCCCCACGGATACATTAATTGGCTGCTATTTTGACGATCCCAATGCTGTTGAAAAAGATAGTTTGCACAGTTTTGTCGGGGTCTTAATTGCCTCGGGGGATTGGTCCTACATGGGGAATATTGACCCGGGTTCTTTGGAATTGTTTCCCATCTATGGCGGAGATGCCTTGTACGTGGACTTCCCTTACAAGAATGATCTGTCCATCATTGCCGGAGCGATTCGTGTCTACCCTTTCCTCACGGAGGAAGCTGAAAAAAGGGGATTTGAAGTAGGCCAAGTGTATGAGATTTACACGGAGCACACCATTCGCTATGTTTTTCAATCCTATCCAAAAGCCATTGAAAACTGGGAAGACGAGACCCTGTTCAATGAATAATTTATAGGTCCGGAATATTCGGTCGTACCTTTGTTCCCTTGAAAGCATTCTTAGACCTTGGCCTCGCCGCCCCACTGGTGGACGCGTTGGCCCGCGAGGGGTACGAAACCCCCACCCCCATCCAAGCACAAGCCATTCCTTCTGCCCTCCAGGGTCGTGACCTATTGGGCACGGCACAAACGGGCACTGGAAAGACGGCTGCCTTTACGTTGCCCATCCTTCAACACTTGATGCCCATTGCGGATCATCCGGGGAAAAGACCCATTCGGGTATTGATCCTCACCCCGACCCGTGAACTCGCGCTTCAAATAGACGAGAGCATCGGAACCTATGGCGCCAATGTCGCGTTGCGCCACACCGTTATTTTTGGCGGAGTGGGCCAGAAGCCCCAAACAGATACTCTTCGACGGGGTGTCGATTTGCTCACAGCTACACCCGGTCGACTCCTCGACTTGATGAATCAGGGCTTTGTCGATCTTCGACACCTGACCCACTTTGTTTTGGATGAGGCCGATCGCATGTTGGACATGGGCTTCATTCACGATGTGAAAAAAGTTATTGCCAAACTCCCAGCAAAGCGCCAAACACTCTTCTTTTCGGCTACCATGCCCAAAGAAGTTGTCACGTTGAGCGATCAACTCCTGAACAATCCCGTTCGCGTTGCCGTCGCTCCCGTCTCCACGACGGCTGAAACGGTTCAGCAAAAAGTGTTTTTCGTTGATCAGAAGACCAAACGCCATCTCCTCAAAGATTTATTGGAGCATAGTGCCGCCGAAATTCCCTCCGTCTTGGTGTTTACCCGCACCAAACACGGCGCGGACCGCGTGGTAAAAGACCTCGTTCGGGCAGGAATTACCGCGCAAGCGATTCATGGTAATAAGAGCCAAAATGCCCGGCAAAATGCCTTGAATAATTTCAAATCGCGCGAGACACGTGTACTCGTTGCCACCGACATTGCCGCCCGCGGAATTGACATTGATGAGTTAACCCACGTAATCAATTACGAAATCCCGAATATCCCGGAAACGTATGTACACCGCATTGGCCGTACAGGAAGAGCCGGGCATAGCGGCGTCGCTTGGAGCTTTGTCGATGCGGAAGAGCGTGCTTACCTGAAGGATATCCAGCGTTTGATAAAAATGGATATCCCCGTTGAAAAAGAACACGCCTTTCTTCCAGGAACGAAAATCGAAGGAGCCTCGGATCCCGAGCCGGAACGCGAACGCCCTGCGCCCCGCACAGGTTCGCCACGTCGCAAATCGCCCGCTGGACCGCGCACCAATTCGGGCCGTCCTTCCGGAGATAGAAACCGTGGAGCGAAATCTCCCCGGAGCGCAGACGGAGAGCGGGCACCGCAAGGAGAAGGTCGTGCGCCACGTACACCAGATGGCCAACGTTCCCGCCCGAGCGGCCAGCCAGGGTCTGGACGCCGTCGTGGTTCCGGAGGCGCGAGTGCCACTGGAAATTCCGGACGGAGAGCCAAGAACCCCAATCGACCTTCCTTGGGAGATCGAAGTGGCGGAAATAGCACGAAGGGAAATACCGAAAAGGAAAACCCGAAAGGCTGGCTAGGTCGTCTTTTTGGCGGCTAGGAGGCTAGAGAGCACGAGCTACGCGCTGTAGCTAGAAGGCTAGAGAGCTCGGGCTTCGCCCTGAGGATATAGGGCGCTTCAGGGTTAATGGGATGGCACCGCACCCTCTACCGCACTTGAAGCCGCTCAACAAAAAGTTGACCCAAAGTCGTCTCCGCGCGGATCACATAGATACCGGCGGGGATGCCTTGACTACTCCAGGAAACATTCGATGACGACGGCTTACTAGACCAAATCATTCGGCCATCCGCCGTCCACATTTGAACATTTAGGAGCGGGGCATTTAAAGAGGTAAGTTCAATCCTATCTCCAACTTGAAGGAGCTGAATGGTCCCCAAGTCCGTTTCTGGAACTCCAATACCCGAAATAACCACTTGACTCTGAGCACTATCTACCGCACATGCATTGTAGGCAACGCATGACACGGAATAGGACCCATTCGAAGCGTACACGTGACTAGCTGTGCTGTCCGTGGTACTCAAGGATTGTCCATCCCCGAAATCCCAATGTACCGAATCCACCGCCGAGCTTAGCGTGAAATAGGCAGAATCCAAGAAACTCGCCGCGGCGAAAGCAGCGGAAAGGACGTCACATACCGTGATGGTCGCGCAGAGACTATCTGTGCTGCACGCATTATAGGCGACTCCGCAAATAGTAAAGGTTCCAGGAGCGTTGAAGGTGTGTTGGACGGTCGAAGACGTATCCGAGATGCCCGAACCATCTCCAAAATCCCAATAGATGGAGTCTGCATTTAGGCTCGAATTCGACAGGGTCAATGTCGTGTTGGAGGTCAGCCACTGGAACGCTAGCGTGGGAGCCAAGCAAGGATTGATGTCTACTCGTTGGGCGTAGGGACGGCCGTTACCGGTTCGGTCTTCGACCCACGCACCGATCACTTTTCCGTTGTAAATCGGGAGTAAATCAATTCGGCTTTTTGTCCCGGTTGTATTCGTCGCAAAGTCTATTTCTGCGGGCGTGTTCAAGAAATTCCCCAACGTATCCAACTCGACTAAAAGCAAATCCTTGGGGAAAACGCCATTGCTATTCCCGTCGGAAACCAAAAAAACCGGATGATCATCCCACACCTGCAAATGCCCTCTGTGGGATATGTCTGAAGTACCTATGGTGTAGACGACTTGTGCATTGGTGCCTAAAAGTCGAGCCCCTGTGAAGGCATGGAGCTTTTGCACCGATTCTCCCATATTTCCTTGACTCGTAGTGGTCATCTCTGCGATGGCCCAGAGGTATTTCGAATCGTCTCCGCGCGCCAAACGCATATTGCGCTCATAGAGCGTGTTTTGGGTTCCAAAATCCACGCCATTGGATCCCCATGGCAGGGTTCCATCCGGATTAATGCGCTGGATGAAGGACTGCAAATTGGAGCCTTGCGCGCCCCCGTAGCCAAAATAGGCGGTGTCTCCACGTTGGATGAAGTCGTAGCGATTGAAGGCATAGGTATATGTTCCACTTGAGAGGGGGATCGGGGCCGTCCACACCGCCGTTCCTGCCGTGCTATAACAGTGGGCATAGGGCAATGCTGAGGGCGAGAAACCCGCTTTATTATGAAAAACGAACATGAACTTGTTGTTGCTCATTTCAATAAACTCGCCTGGCCATGATTGGTGGCTGGACACCACGGGAGTCACCGTGATGGGGGTGGTCCACAGGGAGGTCCCCGTGGCTGAATACTTCTTAATCACCGCATGGCTGGCGGGGAGATAGGCCACAATGAGTTCGCCAGAGCTCAATGGCAAAAGCCGAACGTTGTAACCTTGGCCTATCGTTATTCCATTGGCCCCCCATTGTTTCGTTCCGGATGGACTGACTTTGTGAACCCGTGCATCACCATTTCCACCCGTCCCTGTAATGCCTATGTACGCATTGTTGGTATTATCCACTTTTAAATCCCAGGTCACCGTCGAAGTACTCATCCCAATGTTGTTGTCGACGACCATGCCATTGGGTCCAAATTGGGGAGTGCCACTTGTGTCCAAAAGTTGGAGCCTCATTTCATAGTAAGTCGGTCCTGAAACCGGCGCCCAAAAAGCGATGTAGGTTCGGCCGTCTTGAGTCGCCGCCGTCATCATGTCATCCGTATTGACATTGGCTGCCAGGGTATTCAGCGCTGTGTTCGGCGTCCATTGGGCTAAAAGACTACCGGAAGCCAATACGAATACAAGGAGAAAGCGGTGTGCCATGGGTAGGTGTATTTCATCTAAAGGTAGGTCTGAGCATCTACCTTTAACGTATGAAACCGCTCGTTCTCACTTTATTGGCCGCCATTTTGGGCATGGCTCTCAATGGCTATCTCATAACCTATAGCCACCTATTTGTAGCCCCTCCCATCGGTGTCGATCTCACGACGGAAGAAGGCCTCCTCGCCGCCATGCCTCGCATGGAGCCCAAGCACTACCTGATGCCTTTTCTGGCCCACGCCTTGGGAACCTTATTGAGTGCCTTTTTGGCTTCGTGGTGGGTTCGGCCCGCAACGTTACAGCGCGCCATGCTGCTGGGCTTTGTCTTCCTAGCTGGCGGCCTGTATATGGTTCGCATCCTACCCTCCCCCATGTGGTTCAATGTCCTGGATCTTGGCCTGGCCTATTTACCCATGGCGTATTTGGGGTACCATGCGGGTAGGAGGATGTAAGATTTATGGGCGGAAAACTCCATCCAGGCCTTCGCATCTAGGCACAGTCCGATCCCAAAGCCTTCATAAGCTTTGAACCTTTAGGCTCCCGCCAATTACCCATTGGGCATAAAAAAGCCCGGAGCGTGCTCCGGGCTTTTTGCATTCGTCTCAAAGCGATGGAATCGCCTTCGGATTACTTCAAATCAAAGCGATCCAGATTCATCACCTTCGTCCAAGCCGCCACAAAGTCCTTCAAGAACTTCTCTTGGCTGTCGCTGCAGGCATAGACCTCGGCCAATGCACGCAGTTCAGAATTTGAACCAAAGATCAAATCTACCCGGGTACCGGTCCACTTGACGTCACCGGTCTTTCGGTCGCGCCCTTCAAAGGCCGTATTGTGATCATTGGCAGACGCCCAAGTCGTTCCCACGTCCAATAAGTTCATAAAGAAGTCATTGGTTAATGCTTCGGGGCGTGTCGTGAAGACTCCGTGCTGGCTGCCTGCGGTATTCGCATTGAGTACGCGCAATCCACCGACCAAAACAGTCATTTCAGGGGCGGTCAACGTGAGCAATTGCGCCTTGTCTACCAACATTTCTTCCGCAGAAATGGAGTATTCACGCTTGCTGTAGTTGCGGAAGCCGTCTGCCTGAGGCTCGAGCCATGCAAAGGACTCCACATCGGTTTGGGCCTCGGAGGCATCCGAACGACCCGGAGTGAAAGGCACGGTGATGGCGTGTCCTGCTTTTTGGGCAGCCGCTTCCACAGCCGCACAACCTGCCAACACAATCAAGTCCGCCATGGAGATAGCCTTGCCGCCTGTAGCCTGGCTGTTGAAGTCCTTTTGAATGGCCTCCAAAGCGTCGAACACCTTACCTAGGTCAGCAGGATTGTTGGCCTCCCAGTAGCGCTGAGGTGCCAAACGCACGCGGCCGCCATTGGCGCCGCCACGCTTGTCAGAACCGCGGAAGGTAGAAGCCGAAGCCCAAGCCGCACCCACCAGTTGTGAGATGCTCAAGCCACTTGCCAAAATACTCGCTTTGAGTGCGGCAACATCGGAAACGTCTACCAAGGCATGCGTCACTGCAGGAATAGGGTCTTGCCAGATCAACTCTTCTCCGGGGACTTCAGGTCCTTTGTACAGGCTGCGAGGTCCCATATCGCGGTGGGTTAACTTGAACCACGCACGGGCAAAGGCATCGGCAAACTCCTCAGGGTTCTCGTAAAAACGCTTGGAGATCTTAGCATAGGCAGGATCGAAACGCAAGGACAGATCCGTCGTCAACATGGTGGGTTGGTGGGTCTTGCCCGCAACGTGTGCATCGGGCACGGTACCCGCACCGGCATCGCCTTTGGGTTTCCACTGGTAGGCACCTGCCGGGCTCTTGAAGAGCTCCCATTCGTAGCCAAAGAGGTTCTCGAAATAATTGTTGCTCCACTTAGTAGGAGTCGTGGTCCAAATACCCTCCAAACCACTTGTAATGGTGTCCTCAGAGTGGCCCTTGCCCATGGTGTTTTTCCAACCAAGGCCTTGCTCCTCAATCGACGCACCCGCAGGCTCGGGACCCACGTATTTCTCGGGATCGCCCGCTCCATGGGTCTTGCCGAAGGTGTGGCCACCGGCAATCAAGGCTACGGTTTCTTCGTCGTTCATGGCCATGCGCGCAAACGTCTCACGAATGTCTTTCGCTGCTGCCAAAGGATCCGGGTTGCCATTGGGGCCTTCTGGATTGACGTAGATCAAGCCCATTTGAACGGCTGCTAGGGGGTTTTCCAGGTCGCGATCGCCGCTATAGCGCTTGTCTGCGAGCCATTCGCCTTCTGAACCCCAGTAGATGTCCTCTTCAGGCTCCCACACATCGGCGCGGCCACCGCCAAAGCCAAATGTCTTGAAGCCCATGTCTTCCAGAGCCACGTTGCCCGCCAAAATCATCAAGTCGGCCCAGGAAATCTTTTGACCGTACTTCTGCTTGATCGGCCAAAGCAGCAAGCGAGCCTTGTCCAAGTTGCCGTTATCCGGCCAGCTATTCAAGGGAGCGAAGCGCTGCGTACCCGCTCCTGCGCCACCGCGACCGTCACCGGTACGGTAGGTGCCCGCACTATGCCAGGCCATGCGGATAAAGAAGGGACCGTAGTGACCAAAGTCAGCAGGCCACCAGTCTTGAGAAGTCTTCATCAAGTGAATGATATCCTGCTTCAAAGCGGGATAATCTAGTGATTCGAACGCGGCCGCATAGTCAAAATCTGCTTCCAAAGGATTGCTCAAGCCAGAGTGCTGGCGCAAGATGGATAGGTTGAGTTGGTTGGGCCACCAGTCTTGGTTGCGCGTTCCACGGCCTGCCGCTTTGGGGGCGTTGTGGCCAGAGAAGGGGCATTTTGCCTCCGAGGAGTTTACATTATAGGAGGAGTGGCTATGAGGAGTATCTGCCGACATGGGTTGGTTTTTTAAAGAAATTCGTTTCGTTAACAGCACACTGGGCGCTATGGTTTTCAATCTTTAAAAGTACCGGTTTCTTTTCATAAGAAAATTCAATAATAATTATATTTACATAAGAATTACTTATGATGAATAGTGCGATTACTCGCGTTCAGGCTCAATATTTAGAGGCCCTTCTCAAAGCGGGTTCCTTTGCGGCCGCTGCGCAAACACTACATATTTCGCAACCCGCGTTGACGATGCAGATTCAACGGCTGGAGCGCATTGTCGGGGGAGCGCTCGTAAATCGTGCAAGCCGTCCCATCCAAGCCACCCCCTTGGCGCAAAAACTCCTGCCCCACCTCCTGGAAGTGCTACGACGCTTCGAGGACCTTGAAGATGCCATTGCAGACCAGCAGGAACACTTGAAAGGCCACCTACACATTGCCGCCATTCCGACCATAGCGCCCTACCTACTGCCGACTATTCTCCCAAAACTGGTAGATGCCCACCCCGATATCCAGATGGACATCGAGGAGCTGCCTACCGAACAACTCTTGGAGGCCATTTTACAGGAGCGCGTGGATGTGGGCATCATGGCGCTGCCCATTTCCCATTCACTGCAGCATTTGGATATCCTTCCTCTGTGGACTGAACGCTTATGGGTGTATCATTTGGAGGGCGCTTGCCAATCGGCCGTTACCTTGGATGCTTTGAAAAAGTGGCCCACCTATCTACTCGCCAAAGGCCATTGCCTGCGCGACCATGTCATGGGCCTCTGTGACCCTACTGTATCGACCCAACGTCAAGGCTTGCATTATCAATCGGGCAGTTTGGAAACCCTGATGCGTCTTGTGGATCATCAAGGAGGCATCACCATCATTCCCGACATGGCACGCAACCAACTTTCCAAGGCCCAACAAGCCGCCAACACAAGTGCCATCGCTTCGGACCTCGCGCAACGGCAGATTGTCATAGTGTTCAAGCACACCTTGCAGAAGAAGCGCTTGTTGGAGGCTCTTCGGATTGGGACCCTTTCGTACCTTCAATCTCATGCGTAAAAACTATCCCAACGTTGACCAGTACTTGAACGACCAAGCCGTTTGGCAGGAGACTTTAGGCGCTTTGGTAGACGTGTTGCGCCAAGAAGACTTGGAAGAAGTCGTCAAATGGTCCACTCCTATTTACATGTACCGAGGCACCAACATCATTGGCTTAGGCGCCTTTAAAAACCATTGCGCCCTTTCCTTTTTTAATGGTGCACTGATGGCGGATCCACAGGGCCTTCTGACCAAACCCGGTGAAAATACCCAAGCGGGCCGTTGGATCAAGTTTACGCATACCGAAGAGGTCCACAAGTTGGCCCCCATTCTCAAGGCCTACATCCAGGAGGCCATGGACATTGAACGCGCCGGGCTAAAAGTCGAAATGAAAACGGTGGATGACTATGCGATTCCCGCAGAATTGCAAGCCGAGCTCGACAAGGACGCCGACTTTCAAAGTTCATGGGACGCGCTCACGCCAGGACGTCGGCGCGCTTACATTCTCTTTATCGACGGCGCCAAGCAATTGGCCACCAAGACGGACCGCGTTTTAAAATACCGACCCCGCATTCTCAAAGGGAAGGGCATGAATGACTGCATTTGCGGCTTATCTAAACGCATGCCGAACTGCGACGGCTCCCACAAACAGCTAGAATCAGCCTAGGGCATAACACGCGCCCAGTTGGCCAAATGGTGGTAGCCTGGATGGTGGGAGGGCAAGACGTTTTTATAGCGCACCACACCATCTTGAATCACCCAGAGCACACTGCTGTTTTGTTCCTCGACAAAATAGCCGCCACCCGGCAGGGCATCCACGATGCCCTCCGTGAAACTGTAGAGGTCATTTTCTTCCCAGACCTCCCGATCCAACACCTCCATGTGAGGGCGATTTAGATAAATACGTACTGCTTGTGAACTATAAGACCCCACCTCATAGGAGGAGGCGCTCATGGGCCACTTTGAGGGCCGGGGCCGCTCATTTTGTAGACTGTTGTTGTTGAAAACGGTGAGGGTGCTGTCGCTTTCAATGTCCACATCATGCTGGCTGTAGAATGGGCCTTCAAGGAGGCGAATAACTTTACCCGTACCAGGGCGGAACTGCATGATCCACGAGCCATTCCGCGCGCTGATAAACAGGTCTCCTTTCTGAAAATAGGGGCCATCTTTTAGGGCTGGCTCGACATCGTTGACGTGAATTGGATCTCCGGGGGTCTCGCTCTTCACCAGCAGGTGCGTCAGCCCATTCTCCACGAGGATTTCCGTCAAACTTTTGTGGTACAGCACCTCGCCCGAATACGCATGAATTTGGGTAATCCAATTGTCTAGGTAGGGAAAGGTCCCCATTCCAGTGCGAAAGATGGGGCGGTAGTACAGCGGCTTGCCTTCCTCTTTCTCATAGGTACAGGCCCATATCGTACTGTCCGCCGCCAAATTTTTTCCGTGGTGATGAATGATGCTATCCTGGTGCCAAATGCGTTGGCTGTTTTTATCTATCCGAATGAGCCCCGAATACCAATCCAGTCCATAAATCAAGGAGCTGTCCGGCAGCATAATGCTATGGATAATACGGTCCTGGGGCACAGCCAATTGGTCCACCGTCCACGTCTTTAACTCCTCCCCCGTGCGCAGATTGATGAGGGCTATGGTTCGGGTATTCTCTTGGTTGTGGTAGCTGGTGAGGATGATGACATCCTCTTCCAGAGTATTAATGGGGGAGAAATCCTCAGGAGTCAGAACAAAGGTTTCTGGCAGTGCCGAAACTTCTTCTTTGGCTTTTTCAAAAAGATCTATGAAGCCCACAAAGGCTTTGAGCGGGCTTTGAACCCAGCTTGGCCAGGTAGATTGTCCCGTGCTCACTTGCTTGACACTCCATCCAAAGAGGGATAGGCCGGCTAATACCACGATGGTCGTTGAGAGCCCAGAAATCCATTTTTGCTGCATGCCACAAAGGTATTCTCCTGAGATTTTAGCGTAATTTCTATGCTCTTAAACGCATTCCCATGAAATTGCCCTGGCTCATTTCCGCGCTTTTTATAGCCCAACTCGCTTGGGCTCAGTCCCCTACAAGCTCTGAGCAAAAGCCCTCCACGGTACCCACTTTTCAGAAAGGCGCCGTACTCCACCAAGTGTATTTCTGGCTGAAAAACCCAGATTCCGCAGAAGACAAAGCACGCTTAAAGGAGGGCTTGGCTACGTTGCGCGGAGTCCAAGAAGTCCAATGGATGGTGTCGGGGGAACCCGCTTCAACCCTTCCGCGAGATGTCGTCGTAAGCGACTGGAGCGTTTCAGAAACCATGTACTTTGCCTCTTCGGCGGATCAAGACGCCTACCAAGTACATCCCTTGCACCAAGCCTTTGTGAAAAACTACAGCCACCTCTGGTCCAGGGTGGTCGTCTACGATACCCAGGTGAAGCCCTGAGGCATCTCCCTTTGGCCTTTAGTTGGTGGCCACTTGGTAGGCTTCCTCACCCCCAACCACGGGGAGGGTGAGTGTCGTTCCACGCAGGTCCACCTTGAGCACCGTTCCGGGCTGTGGATGGAGGGTGAATTCCTGATCGCTGGAGAAAATCACCAAGCCAATTTGCTGCCCAGCTGGGATAATTTGATCGTCCGGCTGAAGGTCAAATTTCAACGTGTAGAATTCGCCTTGAACCAAAGGTTCACTTCTGGAGATGCTCTCGTGGTTCTGAGGATCCGCCCAGCCCCGGGTGATGATGTTGTCGTAGATCAAGGCGTCTTCTGCTTCATTCCAGGGCAAGGACACCAGCCAAACGGACAAATTAGCCGCAGGTTTGGAGGAAGACACCCGTATTTCCAAGGAAGCCAGTCCGGAGATATGGAGGTCTTCTTTTAAGATGGGGCTCACATAGAGGAGGCGGTTTTTAGAGGTGGATGCTTTGGCTAATTCGGTCCCTGTAAAAGTCACATCGTCCACGAGTTTTTCGTTGCGTTTACTCGCCTTTCTCGTGGAAAGACCACCGCTTTTTTTGCCTCCCTTAGTGAGTTTAAGTGTTACGGGTTGTGCACCTGGATGAGGATAATCGGCATAGGGCGTTGGGTCCTTGGGCGACACGCGTTCACGGACAATCCATGCCCTAGGGTCGTTTTCTACGCCGTTGTCTATGCCAAACAGGTAATGGGTAAACCACCGGTTCATCAGGTCCATAGGAGGGGGACCACCATGACCTGCTTGGTGGTAGTAGATTTGAACGGGTAGCCCCATTTCGCGGGCACGGTTGTAGATGCGGTAGCTGTGTTCGGGCATGACATTCCAGTCATTAAATCCGTGGGACATGAGCAAGGCGGCCTTCATGGGCTCCATGTCATGGAGGTAATCTCTGCCGGCCCAAAAATCATTGTAGTCCCCTGTTGCGCGATCCATGTTGGCGCGCATGAGTTCGTCTCGGACCGTTTTATTGCCGAATGCACGCTTAGACTCCTCTCCACTGTGAATGAATTCGTACAAGACGTCGATATCCTCGCCCAAATAGCCCCCCGGACTTCGCACCAAGCCATTCGAACGGTAATAGTGGTAGTAGGAGGTATTGGGCGCCACAGGGATAATGGCCTTGAGGGCTTCGACGCCCGTGGTGGCTGCTGCCAACGGAATGGTACCATTGTAGGAGGTGCCTGTCATGCCCACCTTCCCCGTAGACCAGAAGGCTTGGACTTTTTGATCGCCCGTTCGCTCTGCATAGCCGTTGTCTTTTCCCGCTAACCATTCAATGACGGCTTTGGGTGCGAAGGATTCATTGTCACCGCCCACTGTGGGAGAACCATCCGACAAGCCGGTGCCTGGTGAGCTTGAATGAACTACAATGTATCCTCGGGGAACCCAGGTGAAAACTTGCGAATTGGAAATGATGGGGCGCTGTCCTTTTCGAACCACCTCTGGGTGCCTGGGAGGTGCGGGTACCTCGCCTAACTCATGCGATACATTCCAAAAGAGATCGCGGTCATTTCCCGCCGTTCCCGCATAGTAGGGGCTGCTTTCATAGATGACCGGGAGCTTCAGGCCCTCATTGGTTTGGGCAGGGCGGGTGACATCGACGTGCATTCGGTCCAAAATCCCATCCCCATCGGTGTCAAATTCTGTTTCTACCCAGAGGTCTTCCCGAATCCATTCCTTTGGGTTCTCAAAAAGAGGTACTTTCTGCGCTTGGCCGTTTTCAAAAATGGGCCCTACTTGTGCGTGGAGGCTCAGAAAAGAGGAAGCCGCTACAGCGACCGCAAGGAGATGGGGGTGTTTCATGAGATGCCTGGACTAACCTTTAAGTGGTGTTTGACTAAAGGTAGCGCGTCTTGTGAAATTCCATAGCTGCACTCAAACGGGGAATAAACAGTTGCCTCTTGTCTACTGGGCAGAAATATTGACCCTTAAAAGAAGGCGAGAGTATAGACCCTAAACGAGGGCTAACAACTTTATAACTAATATCCGGGCACATCATCCCATTTGTTATCTCGAAGGAACCCAAAACGATCTCTGCTGATACGGGGTTAGATACAAGATTGTTTGTAATTAAAAAATGAAACAAATTTTTCACACAGTTCTTGTCTTCATGATTGTAAGCTGTTCTCAATATTCACAACTTTGTAGCCAATTAGCATGAATAATAGAATTTCAATATCAGTCATCTTGATATACGCAAGTCTATGTCTGTCCGGGCAAGTCAGTGATGATTCGATTCGACAAATAGTGTTGGAGAATAATGTTACTGATAGTCTTTATGTCTTCGGCGAATGGAATGAAACAGAAGGAACCGAAACGCACCTTAGATACCTTGGGACTATTACTTCTCCCAAAGGCATATTAAAGATTATTACCTCCTCTTGGTTCTGGGGACCATCAAAGAGAGCTACTAGCAGAATTTTAATATTTAATGAACAGAATGAATTCTTAGGGAATTACTACGTCAGCATGACGTATGACTTGCCAGAAAAAATTGAGAATAACCAGGTGGTGTTTTTACATTCTAACTCTGATGACTGTGACAAAAAGAAAGTCACTAGGTTATCATTTGAAAGTGGAATTCCAGATGCGTTCTTTTTAGAATGTAAAGATGGTAATGGAGATCTGTACAAATTTGATCAAGAACAATAACTAGCTAAAGCAAAAGGTATAGTACATGCCCTTTGGGGCACTGCAATTAGTTAGGCAAGCTTACCGCACCCCAGAAATCAAAAAACCCACGATTGCATCGTGGGTTTTGCGTCGTTCTTGCGGAGAGAGGGGATTTCGAACCTAACGCTCCAATATCTTGATAACCAGCTTTTTAGGACTGAGTGCTTCTCAGTGGGGTTACGATTTAGCCTACAATATTTGCCGGCAGAAGGCTTCTCCGATATTGCGCAAATCTGCACCCTTTTGCGAAGATAGGGATTTTTCAATTTGGTTGTTTTCGATTGGATAATGACACCGGTTCTTATCGTTGAACATTTACGGTTATCAATTACCAATGATCTTCTTCCTGTGCATTCGAGATTTCTGTGATGTAACAGCATACTTCAACACTTTACAGCTTGTAGAAATATGAGTGGTTTATTCCACTTTGTAGGTAGTAGACTCCTGAAGGCAAAGAGGTTAGATTCCACGGTGTGTCACGTATCCAAAGCTCCTTGTGTGCAACGATTTGGCCTTGTGAATTACTGATATTTACATTCTCCAATGGCGCTGTACCATGATGCTGAATGAGCCCGGCGCAAGGGTTAGGGTAAATTCCCAATGACATAGCTAATTCATTTTGTCCTAAGTATGTGGTGCCGATCTCCGATTTTTGAGCGTATACTTCAGTTGCTGCGTATGTATGGAGGTTTCTGTCTTCTCCCCAAAGCGTAATGGTGGAGTCATTGTAGATCCCGGCAACCATTGGGTAGTGTTTTGTGAATGACGAGTTTCCGATTGTCACACTGTCGATGATGGCCGCAGCGGTGTCTAGGCTGACGCCCATAAGCAGTTTGGGCATGGCATAGCCATTGAGTTGTTTGCCCAGGACAATCATAGGTCGACTTGAAGATGAAGTCTCCATTCCGACAAGTATCAGGTCCGAACCGGACATGGGGATGACCGAGCGACCATTGCTTCCCCATGGTAAATGTCCGGTTTGTGGATTCACCTTTTGAGCGGCGATCCCAAACTGTGACGAGGTGGATATTTCTGCTACGCATTGAATATCACCATTCGCATATTGCAGGTGCAGGTTGGAGGAGTTGAATGCGCTTGTTGACGCAAATGGCACCCCCGCAGTGCTCCAGGGCAGGGTTCCGTCTGGATTTACCTTGTGTAGGGTAGATTGATGAATGCCGCCAGAGGACTGATCCAGGCCGACGTACAATGTATCTCCGATACCCAATATCTGAATGTCCCCTTCAACAGCTACTTGCATGGATTGATCGGTGAGTTGAACCGGTTGACTCCAGATCAAGTTCCCCGTATTGCTAACCTTTTGGAGGTAAGGAAAGCCCCATGAACTCGTGGTGTTATGATGGGCATAGAGAACTTCGACATCACCATTTTGAAGTTTATGCATTTGATTGATCACGACTTCCCATCCTGCCGTGCTGGGTGCGATGTCAATAGGGTTGGTCCATAGATAGGATCCGTTGGCCCCAATCTTTTGGACTTTTCCATGATTGGTTGAAATGTCCGTCCATGCGAGAAAGCATTGGCCGCTGCCAATGGGAAGCAACTTGACATCCTTGCTGTTGGCTATGGAAATGGTCGACAGCCACATCGGATCTCCGATGCTATCGACTTTGATAACATAGGAGGTGTAATTGTACGCAATGGAGGTGTATCCCAGGTATGTGGCGTCATCACTTAGGTCGATTTGAAAATCCCATTTGGGTACTGGAATCGAAGAAGTGCCGCTAGGAGGTGTCAATAAGTCTGATCCGCTCTGTGTTTTTCTTCGATGTCCACTTTCGTTAAGTATTTGAAAGTTTGGCACCATACCAGATCCGCGATCTCCATAGGCAACGATGTATGTTCTACCATTTGAGCCGACAATCGCCTTCATGGTGGAGTAACTAATATTTGAAAGCGCAGGAAGGTTGGTGCTGGGGCTAGGATTCCACTGGGCCCATGTCGCCGTGGAGAGCAAGAACGCGCATTGGATAATAATCTTCTTCATAATGAACCCACAATCAGTTATTGTTCCTTTTCAATTTGACGACCTCAATTCCTTTTATGGTTTCGACTTTAAGGAAGTAAATCCCATCGTGTTGTATTTTATCAAGATACAGAATCATTCTGTTGGAATTCACATCACTGACCTCAAGTAGTACATTACCTGTTACATCCGCTATCTCAACTCGTTGAATCATCGAATCCGTCTCAATATTCAATTCATTACTTGCACAATTCAATGAATCAATTTTAGCCATTGCGAGATTTATCTGTCGGTCTTTTTCAATGATTAATTCATTTTGCAAATACATCATATTAATAGTTTTTTTATTTTCTTACAATTATGGGAAAGCGGATGAACCAAACGCTTTACAAGTGCTTAAAAAAGTAGAGCAGAAGCTTGTTTCATCTTCAATGTATGCCGAATTAGAAATTACAATTAAGCGTCCAAGGTGGACCAAAAACATGGCATTGAACACATGGTCAAAAGGAAGTGATTATGCTGCGGCTTATGTTTCTAGTCCAGAGAAGGACAAAGGAACGGT
>UPTG01000501.1_pt1 | contig 31989 bp, 29 predicted proteins | sample 2160121 | NCBI WGS metagenome assembly UPTG01 (sample SAMN06266255, study PRJEB28933) | marine metagenome | isolation source: Columbia River Estuary | place: USA:Columbia River Estuary, USA | collected 2014-07-27
GAAACTGTTAGTGAACTTAGCAAAATTGTTAAAGAAAGTATTAAGTTTTTCATGGTTTAATGTTTGGGGTTTTTCAAATTTTTTGCAAAGATAATCTAATTACAAATAATTTATATGTTCTAACGTTAACAAATTGTAAAGAAATAATGGGTTAAGTTTAAGCTTAATTTTAGAAATTCAATTAATAATTTATTTTTCCTGGAATCTCATGATAAGAATAGTAAACAATATAAAGCTAGCTACTATAGACCCTAAGCCTATAAAATGAAAAGTTTCTGGATTGGCTCCTTCGAAATTTCCTTGAATTCTAGATAAATAAGTGGCTGCAAAAACAATCCCAACATAATAATAATAAATAAAATGGTAGACCATTTTTTTTATCATATTAATCATTAAAGGATATATTAAAATCATTAAATAAGCTATAAATCCACCTGTCAATTTTATGGGAATTATTGGAAGATCGTTAAGATAAACAGAAAGAGCTAAAAAAATGAAATGAATATAGTGAAGGAAGCAGAATACAATTATACTATTTTTGAGTTTTTCAGATGATTTTTTTTTAATAAATGAAAATGTAAAGTGATAAAAACATATTAGATAAATAATTAAAGACAGTCTTCCAGAGTACCTTGCAGAAAGTCTAAAAATTTCTCCCCAATTATCTGTCATCTGATAAAAAAACACAAATATTAAAGCTTCTACTAAAAATCCTATAATTAGTAACTTCTTGAGATCTGTGTTTAGAAACATTATTTAATTTTTTTGAAAGATAAACCAGCATTTGACTCAAGTCTTTCTAAAATATTATCACCCATTGCATAAGAGGGGGTAAGAACTCCATATGTTTTTTCTAAATCATCTTTAGCTAGACATACTGCACTCTCAGCTAACATTTTTGAAGTTGAACCATATCCTGGATCTCTATCACCTGTGACCTTGAAAATAGAAGTATTAGAGTCTTCTTGAAAGACGAAAAACTTTGAATTAAAATATCCATTTTCTCTTTCTTTTTTATTTGGCCCTTCTCCTGGATTAGGTGTGAAAAAATTAAAAATTTTATTAAAGAAAGATCCAGGTTTTGCAGCAAGAAAAATTAATGGAATTGATATTAGCATTCCTCTAAGTTTACCCTTAAACCCATTACCGGTCATAATCGCCTCGTCATATTCAAAATCTTTACCATAATTATAATTACTCAATGCATTACTTCTTCTAACTATTCTAGTATTTATCCCCGCCATTATAAAAGGTGCTATCCAGCTTCTAATTTTTTTATCGTAAACAATAGTAGTCAAATCTCTTTTGTCAGGACCATTTTGTTCGCCTGAAGGATTTAATCCATATGGATTTGATAAGCTCTTTCTGATTTCTTTATTATTAGTTGCTTCTTCCATGATATTTTGCATACTAGCATAAGTCCCACCACTTAGACCTCCTTTTGCGCCACTTACTCGCATACTTACTTTAAGATTCTTTTTTGAAATATTCTTATGTATAAAATAAATTCCTAAATCTGATGGTATTGAATCATAACCACAACTATTTACAATTTTCACTTCATTGTTTATTGCTTCTTCATGATATAGGTCAATCATTTTTCTAATCCATTGAGCCTCTCCAGCTAAATCACAATAATGAGTTCTAGATTTTACACAAGACTTTACAAGTAATGAACCATATTTTGAATATGGGCCAACAGTACTGCATATAACAGACGACCTCTTAGCCATATTACTAAGACTTTTTTCATCAAAGCTGTCTGCAATAAGTATTGGTATACTATTGTCAAGAAAATCTTCTCTAATAGAAATAAGCTTGGACTCATCCCTTCCAGCAATAGCCCATTTTAAATCATTAGACTTATATTTTTTGAACAGGTACTCAGCTACCAGCCTTCCTGTAAATCCAGAGGCCCCCCATATAATAATATCAAATTCTCTTTTCATTTTTAAAATAATTTATTTGTTACGTGAATTTATTCTTGCCTAAAATTAAAAGAATTTTTACCTTTTAAATGAAAAAGTTTAAAAAATGCATACAAAATTTTCTTTCTTCCTAGTTGTCTTTTTTTTGATTAGCTGTCAATCAGATTCTTATGACATAGTTATTGAAAATGGACTTGTTCATGATGGTTCCGGATCTGAGAGTAAATCTATAGATATAGCCATAATTGGAAACCAAATAGTTAAAGTAGGTAAAATTAATTCTGAAAATGCACTAAAAGTAATTGATGCTTCAGGTTTAATTGTTTCACCAGGCTTTATAGATACTCATGCTCATTTGGACCCTATGGATAATTTTATAAAACTTTCTAGTGGTGAAAGCATAGTGAGACAAGGTGTTACAACTAGTTTTGGTGGGCCAGATGGTAGAGGTGTACCTCTAAAATATGGATTCAAAGAATTCTTAGATTCAATTGAAAAAGTTGGTGTTGGAATGAATGTTGGTTTTCTGACAGGGCATAATAAAATCAGAAGAGTTGTTATGGATCTAGACAACAGAGAACCCACAGAAGAGGAATTAGAAAGAATGAAAAATTTAGCAAGTAAAGCAATGGATGAAGGTGCATTTGGAATATCAACAGGATTAAAATATTTGCCTGGAAATTTCTCAAAAGTTGATGAAGTGGTAGAAATTTCTAAAGAAATATCTAATAAGGGTGGAATTTACACATCTCATTTAAGAGATGAGGGATTAAAGATTATTGATGCTGTTAATGAGGCTATAATTATATCAAAAGAGGCTGACATAAATGTTGTTTTAACTCACCATAAGGTTATTGGTAAACCAATGTGGGGTAAAAGTGAAATCACTTTATCACTTATTGATTCAGCTAGACAAAAGGGAATAAAAATTATGGCTGATCAATACCCATATAGTGCAAGTTCTACTGGAATTAATGTTTTAATTCCAACATGGGCAAGAGCTGGAGGAAGTAAAGAATTCAAAAAGAGAGTTTCAGATAAATCTATTAGAAACAAAATTGAGAAAGAAATCATATTCAATATTTTAAATGATAGAGGGGGGAATGATCTCAGTAGAATTCAATTTTCAAGAGTAAGTTGGAAACCAGAATTAGAAGGCAAAACATTAAAAGACTGGGCTCTAATGAAAAAACTTGAACCATCATTAGAAAACGGAGCAAAATTAGTCATTGAGGCAGAACTAAATGGTGGAGCAGGCTGTATATTTCACGCTATGGATGAATCAGATGTTGAGAATATTATGAAGTATCCTCATACAATGATCGCTTCTGACGGAAGGATTTCAGAGCCAGGCGATGGACATCCTCACCCAAGAGCTTACGGAACATTTCCTAGAGTACTAGGTAAGTATGTTAGAGAAAAACAAGTTCTGTCTTTAAGTGAAGCAATATATAAAATGACTTATTTACCAGCTAAAGCATTTGGTTTAAAAGATAGAGGTTTAATTAATGAAGGAATGAAAGCTGACATTACAATTTTTGATGCAAATAGTGTGATTGATAAATCAACTTTTGAATCACCACATCAATATCCAGAAGGAATAAAGTACGTGATTATTAATGGACAATTAGCTGTGGATGATTTTGAATTTAAAAAAATAAAAGCTGGAGAAGTTTTAAGAAAAAATTCTATTAATTAGGAGTCCACTCATAAAAATTTGATAGAACATTTTTCTTAAACCCAATATTTGGATAAAGACTATTTCCAATAGTGTTTGTTTTATCGGTTTCAAGCATCATTCCACATGCGTCTGTATTCAAAACAAGTTCTTTAGCTTTTTTAATCAATAGTTTTGAGTATCCTTTGCCTCTTTGTGAACTATCAACGAATAAGTCATTTAGCAACCAATATTTACTTACTCTAGTTGAAGAAAAAAGAGGATATAATTGGACAAATCCTATTAAAATTTTATTAACCTCACAGACATATATTTTTGAATCACCTATATCAATTCTACATGAAATAAAATCTTTCGCAATATTTAGATTTGAGTCTTTTTTATAGAACACTCTATAAGAATTAAATAAAGTTGAAAGATTATCAATATCTGATATTTTTGCATCTCTTATAATCATTAGTATTATATTTATTAATCTTAAAATATGAAATATTTATGAGTAGATCTAAGTTTTATATAATAACAAGCTACGTCTTCGGAATATTATTTTTTTTGATTCATAATTTTAATTTTGAATTCTTTTTGCTGATTGACCCGTTAATACTTGTTATAATACTTAATATTCCATCTTTAATAATTGGTTCAATTTTTTATCTTTTTAATAAGAAATTATTTTGGATTTTTTATGGTATTATATTTTTTCTGATATGCACAGTTTTAATATTTTGGACAACTGTTGAAATTTATACTGGAGGTGATTGGGGAAAAATTCTTTAAACTAATCTAGAATTTCTTTAATCATAATATTTTTAAATTCAATTGGATGTCCTTCTGATTGAAGTGATATATATCCTTCTTTTGCTGGTTTTCCAATCATATCTAAAAAATTATCAGTTAAATATCCTCCTCCATATTTAAGATTTGAATATGAGATAACAGTGTCTTTCCCGATTACATGATGAACAATAGAATCAGAATAAACTATAAGATCAACACTAACCCAATCATCTTTATGATAAGTTTTTGATTTTGAGTTTACGCAATGAAGAGTAGCTTGTTTACCATTAATATCTACTTCAGTTCCAGGAGAACACATGTTTAACGTAGGTCTCTCACCCTCTCCAGATCCTCCAAGAAATTGGGCTTCAATACTAACTGGGAATCCTTGATCAATAAACATTTGACTTGGATGTTCGGAGTGTAACATTACACCGCTGTTTTTAAAAGACCAAGATTCATTTCTTATATGCTCTCCATAAAACTTGTAATCTAATTTAAGGTGATAGTTTTTAAACTTTCTTTTTGTATAAAAAATATGACCGAATTCTTTGTCAAAAGAATCATACAGATCATATGCAACTTTTATTGTCCCATTTCCAATACCAAAAGTATTTTTGTAGTTATTATTTAGTTCATAACCGGCTATTTTTATTTCCCATCCATCAAGACTCTCACCATCAAAAAGATTAATCCAATCATTTTCCTGACTTTCACAACTAATTAAAAACAAAAAAGAGATGCTTAATACTTTAAATAAATTTTTCATGACTTTAATTTAACAATTATCAATTACAATACATCAAACTGATAACTGTATTTTACTGAAACACTTCTACTATTTATATAGTCAAACCAATCGGAGTCTCTTATAAAGTTCACAACTAAAAATAAACCAGAGTTTGCAGTTTGAAGCATTCCAAAACGAGTATTTACAGATGTAATGTTTGTTACGTTATTATATTGTATTAAACTCTGTAAATACATCTTAGGCGTAAAAGAGTAGCTTAATTTTAATCCAGTTATTAATGCATTAATATCTCCATTTTCAAGAGAAAGCTTTGTATAGTCAAGGTTAAGAGTCGAATTAAATTTATTTCCAATTCTGTAGTTTACATTATTTGAAAATAAAAACCTATCACCTCCATAATATCCACCGATAACAGTTCTGTTAGTGTAATTTAAAGCTGTATTTCGATTTGATTGAATGTATAATTGAAACTCTTTATGAAAATATTCTCCTGTTGGAATTTCAACATCTGATATTTTAAACGAATCAAAGACTCCCTCTGATGTTATATTTACACCTGTATGAATTTCAAATCCTGAAGGCCATACCCAATGATTATCAATATGAGTCCAACTACTAACAAGTCTATCTTGAAAATCGAAATAACTTCTATGGGCAACATGTGGTCTGATTTCTAGTAAAGGACCAAAATCTTTTAACCTTATCTGTTTAAAAACTATAAATTCTGGTTTTTTAAATGCAGATCTCATCAAAAACCCTACTTCAGGATTAAAACCCTCACCAACTTCTGTATAGCCAGCATTAATCCTCCATCCATTCCAATTATAATTAGCCATAAGCTTAAATGAATGATCAGAAGAATAAACATCAGGACTATCACTTTTTGAAAAAAAGCCAGTAATGTCAGCTTTTTTACCAAGTGCTAATTTTCCGTCGAGAGCATAAACTTTATTATACTCATTATTTGAATTACCAATCTCATTTTTGCCTACATAAATCATTCCTAAAGAAGATCTTGAATTATTAAAATCATGATTAACTCTAGCAACAGAAAAATTATTTTCAAAAATATTTTGATCAGAAACCTCATCAGTAACCATATTAAGTAAACCAACATTTGTTTGACCAATTTTTCCAGAGACTCTTCCTCCTCCTTTTATTGGAACTAATTTACCTTCATCTCCTATTCCAATTCTTCTACTAAAAAAAAGATCAATTTCTCCAGGACTTCCAACTGAAAATTGACCTGCATTTTCAAGAAAAAATGCTCTCTTTTCAGGAAAAAAAAGATTAAAACGATCAAGATTAACTTGCTGTTCGTCTACTTCTACTTGTGCAAAATCTGTATTGTATGTTAAATCAAGAGTTAATCCAGGAGTTAAACTATATTTTATGTCAACACCAGAATCTAATTCAAGAGATACATCTTTATCATTCTCAAATTTCTGATATGAAGCATTACTAATTGAATAAGGAATAACTTTAAGGTTCTTAGGGTTTTTCAAGTCAAGACCTTTTAGTTTACCTGCTATTGAAACTCTTTTAATATCAAAACCAAGTGGTAAAGATGCCCAGAAAGAAGTTTCACTGTTCTTAGAAATATTTCTTTGAAAATTTAATCCCCAGGTTTTATTTTCTCCTGATAAAAACCTTAATGATCTTAATGGAATAGCAAATTCTGCACTCCATCCGAAGTCCCCTTTTGTAGTTTTAACTTCCCAGGAAGCATCCCAATTAACGTTTGTTCCTCCTAGTGTTCCTCCTTTTTGTCTAGCATTTTGATTAAAATTACCCACCCCTTCATTATCAATTTGTGCGTCAAACTGCATTCCATCAGCATTAGTCCCAAAAAGAAAACCATTTTGAAAATCATTATAAGTATCTAGTATAAATAAGAAACTATCTTCATCGTTTAAATCAGCATCTCTTCTTGAGTCAGAGACTACAATTTTTGAAGGATCATTATCAAATCCAATTACAGATATATAAAAAGTCTTATTTGTATAAGCTAATCGTATTTCTGTTTTTTCACTTGATGGCTCACCAAAATTTGGTGTTATTTGTGTCATTGAAGTTATTGGGAAGATGGAATTCCATACCTCATCATTAATTACTTCTCCATCAATTATAGGTTCATTATCTATGTAAGTTATATTTACTTCGGGTCTACCCTCTATAAACCCTTCTTGACTATATATTGTCGAGGTAGTAGCAAATAAAAAAAACAGGAGAACTGAGATTTTAAAATATTCTTTAATGTGTCTCATCAAACTAAGTTAATTAATTTTTAAACCTTTTTTCATAAATTGATAGTATGAAAAATTTTATAATTTTTTTATCGGCTTTGTTTTGTATAAGTACTTCATCTTTAGCATCTCAAAATGATAATAGGAAAACATTAGAAATATTATTCAGTGATTGGCGTGAATTTGAAAAGCCCCCCTTGCTAAATGGAGCCCCAGATTATACTTATCAATCATTTAACAATAGAATACCTGAATTTAGAGAACTTAGAGAGAGGTTAAATGAAATAGATAAATCTATGCTAGATACTCAGAGTAAAGTAGACTGGACTTTAATATGGGCTGAGATGAATGGTTTTGAATTTAACTTTAGAGTTCTTAAGCCATGGGAGAGGGATCCTGCATATTATAAATCAGTATGGATGAATAGAAGTGATGTGCCTGCACATGAAGGGCCAACTCACCACAAGGTTATAGAAATCTGGCAATATTCATTCCCATTAACAGATAATGAGTCAAAAAAATTAATAAATGAACTTAAAATCATTCCACCACTGAATGAACAAGCTAAACTAAATTTAATTGGAAATGCAAAAGATTTATGGATTGCAGGCATACGAGATATAGAGATACAAATTGATAATCTAAAGTCAATAATTAGTTTTCCAGATATAAGTAAAAATATGATTTTGATTGATGCTATAAATAATGCTATTGAATCAACTAAGAGTTTGTCACTTTGGTTAAAAAATGAATCTTCCAAAAAGAACGGACCTTCTGGAATTGGAAAAGAAAATTATACATGGTATCAGAATAATGTACACTTGGTTCCACTGTCATGGGATGATGAAGTGATGCTTTTGAAGCGAGAATTATCAAGAGCATGGGCTTCGTTAAAATTAGAAGAACATAAGAATAGAAGTTTGCCAAAACTTAACCCAGCATCATCCCCTGAAGAATATAATAAGCTTGCGAGTCAGGCTTCAAAAGACTTAATCAATTTCCTTGACAAAGAAGATATAATTGAAGTAAAGGATTTCTATAAAGAAGCACTTGACCAACATTTAGGGGGGTTTGTGGAAGAAGAAAAAAGGAATTTTTTTTGGATAACAGCTCATTTAGACCCAAAACCGTTATTCTCTCATTTTTTTCATTGGTTTGAGTTAGCTGAAATGGATAACAATCCTAATAAAAATATCATTCGAAAAGATCCTGTTTTGTATAATATTTTTGATAGCAGGAATGAGGGAGTTGCAACAGCAGTTGAAGAAATGTTTATGCAATTAGGGCTGTATGAAAATAATCCAAGATCTAAAGAAATTGTATATATTCTAATTGCTCAAAGAGCAGCTAGGGGATTAGGATCTCTTTATGCTCATGCAAATCTTATGACTATGGAAGATGCCGGAAAAATTCATTCTGAATTTACACCTCGAGGGTGGATGAAAACAGAAAAGGAATTATTAATATTTGAACAACATTTGTATTTAAGACAGCCTGGTTATGGAACTAGTTATATAACAGGTAAGTACTTATTTGAAAATGCACTTGCAGAGTATTCTAGATTAAATGAAAATATTATAACAGCAGATTTAAAAAATTTCTTTGCTGAATTAATAAAGATTGGAAACATTCCTATGACACTATTTCAATGGGAGATAAATAATGACTGGTCTATTTTAAAGGAAATAGTTCCGGGACTAAATTAAGTAGTTGAAAATTAACTAAAAAGATACTTAGAGTTCGCGAGTTGAACTAGTATGTAAACTTTAGCAAACATTACTATTAGAAAAATCATGAATAGAATTTCCGGATAATATTCTTTTGGTATTTTGTCTATTTTAAACACAAAACAAATGTAAATTTTACTTTAATATGAAATTCCAAAATTTATGTTAATTATAAAAGATGAACTAATTATATAAGTCAATATGAATATGTTTGTTGCTTGAACAGATATGGTCAGATTAGAGATTTACTTACAAATGATTTAACCTCTGTAATTTTTATATTTGGATTTACAGTAACATTTTTGATTATATTGTATTTAATTCTTTGAAGTAAAGAGACAGAAAATCATAAACAAGACTATTATGACCGCCATGGTTCTTTGTTTAAATAAATTTATAAACATGAAAAATCTATTATTATTCTTCATTCTAATTTTTTCACTAAATACTTATTCTCAAGCTCATATTGGAGTTATGGGAGGATATGACACAGCTGAATCAGAATCTCAAATTGGAGCTGGCCTTAATTACATGTTATTTCCAAAAGTTTCTATTGGAGGTATGATAATGATATCTAACATCGAAAAGAAAGGTAAAGAAATGTTTATGTTGAACGGGAAATACCATTTTGGAAGACTTTCTTTAGTTGCAGGAATTATGAATATGGAAATGCACAACATGGATATGGGCATGAACATGAACATGTCATCAATGTATGGCTCTGACGAAATGGATAGAGAAACCAAACCATATTTTGGTGTTGAGTATAAACCTTTCAAGAATAAAAAACTTAAAGTTTATTACACTCACTCTGATATGATGAAATCTATCGGAATCATGATGCCTGTTTTTAATCTAGGTAAGAAAATGCACATGAATCACTAGTTCGATTCAATTGTAATTTCTTCTAAATGCCTAACAATTATTACATCAGACTCTGGTGATATTTTCTCAACATCCCTCTTGAAAGGTATCAACTTTAATTCAATGCTTGCTTCTTGAGAAAAACTGTATGGCAGTCTAAAATTGTCCCAATGAGTTGGAATTATAGTTTTGGGATAGCCTGTAACTTTTAATAGTCTTTCATTATAGTTATAGAGTCCTAATTGAGATTGGTTTACACCTGCTAGAAGAATATCAGAGGTTATTCCCTCAAGTTCACGTTCAACAAAATTCATAGATCCCATAGTAAGTATATCTTGATCTTTAAATCTAGCCAAAAACATAAGTGAACCTCCTTCGATAAATTCAGATACTCTAAGTGGAGCACTTGGTGGTTTTGTATATTCTCTTGAATCTAGGTAATGCTTATCATTAAGTGCAGAATGAATTGATGGAATTACTCTAACTGAAAAATTTTCAAATTGATAATCTTCTCCTCCTCTTACAGGATACAATTGATCATTACCAATACCATAGGCTCTCAGTATATTAATTGTTGTTTCAGTGCCTATAACTTTAGCTCCAGTTTTTTTTGCTATATAGGGAACATCTGATAAGTGGTCAAAGTGAGAATGATGAACTAAAATGAAATCTACCTTATCAACCAAACTATCAATAAGAATTGAATCAGAAACAAAAAAATCAGATCTTAAAACAGTTTTTCTTTTATCTAGTTTATTAACTGAGGGTCCATTTCCAAGCTTGACCCTAGAAATATATGGGTCTATTAAAATAGTTGTAGTATCATCTGAAATTTTCCATCCAGCTGTTCCTAAGTACTTTAATTCAACTTGACTATGAATGTTTAAACTCATAGATATTAATAATAATAATAAGATCAATTTTTTCATAGTATGATTATTTATTTATAAAGTAAAAATTATTTTCATCAGTATTTGCCTCCATAATATCAATTTTACCATCATTATTAATATCAGAATCCAGAATATCATAAGTCCTAAACTGATTATTTGATAATATATTCTCCAACCATTTTTTACCATTAGAAATATTCAAATAAAGTTTAGTTGGGCCTGGAGAATTTCCAACTACTATATCTAGATATCCATTACCGTCAAAATCATTTACTGCTAATGAAAAACTTGAAGAATCTGATACATCAAAAACTATATTTTTTTTAAACGTAATGTCCTTATCTCCAAAATATATGAGATTTGGTTCATTTATATTCGCTGTTGCGATATCTTCATATCCATCAGAATTAAAATCACCGATCTCTACAGCCCTTGTGTTATCATTACCTGTTCCAAATAGTATTTTCTTATTAAAATTTAAACCCCCATCATTAAGGTATATGTAGTTTGGCTGATTGTTTCTATTAGCTAAAATTAAATCTTTGAAACCATCTTGATTCATGTCATAAACTTCTACATCTATAGTTGCATCCTCTGCATTTCCAAAAAGAATTATTTCTGAAAAATCTCCATTTCCGTCATTTAAACATATCTCATTTGATTCAACTCTATTTGTTATTAATATATCAATGTCACCATCATTATCAATATCATTTAATGTAATATTTCTTGTGTTTGAATAGGGTCTGCCAAATGTGTTAGATTTGACAAAATTTCCATTTCCATCATTAAGAAAAATATAATTTGGCGCTTTATCATTACCAACAGCTATATCTAAATCTCCATCACCATCAAAATCTGAAAGTTCAGCAGCATAACTGGTTAATCTTTCTGATCCAAGATCTTTCTCAACTGTAAAGCCACCTTTTCCATTATTAAGTAGGATTTTATTTTGGCCAGGCCAATGTCTTCCATTTGCTATAATTATATCTACATCTCCATCATTATCAATATCTCCAGAAGAAATTGAAGCTGTTTTTTCTTTAGCTCCTCCCAAAAGGTTAATATTAAAATCTACACTCTGAGAATAATTAGGATTGCTGTAAACAAATAAGATAATTATTAAAACTATTTTTTTCATTGTTATTTAACTGGTATTAACCATGTGTTTTTAATTAAATTTATTTCACCCTTTAATTCTTCTTCTACAACTCTATCTACTACTTTAATTCCTTCAGCTGCCATATGAGTAAATGAATCAATTCCTTTGTTTGGAAAGTTTTGTCTTGTTCTATGAATATTAAACTTACTAGAAAAATTTGTATTAAATTCTCTTTCAATCATTTCTTTTCCAATCAAGAAACCAATTAATCCTCCCCATGTTGATGTTGGATTATCTGAATCCCAGCCTGACAAAGTTCCTATTTTGATAGTTTTTTTAATATCCCCTTCTCCATAAAATAAGCTAACAAGACTTGATGCAAAATTTATTCCAGCTGCAAAACAACCATTACAATATAGATTTTTAGATGTTATGTCATATCCATCTTTTTGTTCAACTTGATATCGTGAATAAATCGAATCTCTTGCTTGTTCCCATTTAATACCAGAATTATATAATCCCTCTGTGAAATCATACATTTTTGCTGGATAATTATTGTCAGCTAAATACTTCCTTGATTCATTTGCAATCCAAAATATATTCTCTTTTGTAGAATTAAATTCTTTAGGATTTGAAGCTAACGAATGCATTCTTACATAGAATTCTGCAATTTCTTGAGCTTCTCCTCTAGCTACAGTTTTAATTGGAAGTTCTGCCATCCTAATTCCAAAATCAGGTCTAGTTGGAGAGAACAATCCAAATATCTCGGTTGTCAACTGAGCGTCAATCATATTATAAAATTCATTATTGGATGGCTCACCTGTTTCAGGAGGAAGCATACCCTGATTCATTAAGTCAAATGCTCTTTGATTAGATACCCATAAATAATTTTCTTCTTCAGCTTTAATATGTTTTATCCACCCTTCTCTTATTTGACTTGGAGAAAGTATACTTGTATTAAAGTAATTTAAAAGAAATTGATACATATACTCAATATCAGTATCATCGTCAGATCCCCAAATCTCCTCTTCAGATCTTAAGCTATAATCAATTCTTATATTTGATTTATCAATTGATTGATCCTCCCAAATACTTCTTAAATCAATACCACCCCAGTCTTCTCTGGTGTAAAAACTTCCAGTTTTAATATCACCTATGTTACCAATCTTATCCATCTCAGTTATAAGACCAGTCCAATTGGCAATTGATTGTCCAAGCCAAAAACCATATAACTGATTGGAGTATTTTTCCCTTGAAATTTCAATGAAATCATTAGTGTTGTTATTACAAGAAGATGTAAAAAAGAACAATGACCAAAAAATAAATAAATTTTTAAATACACTCATAGAACTAGTTTTGTTTTATTAATAATGGGAATTAGTTATCTATTGACCAATAATCCCAATTTCCACTTTCTTCATATAATTGAATAATATTTTCAAGTTTTTTCTTTTTGATAATAATTTTATTATCGGTGGTAATTGAAAGGATCTTACTTTGCATTGAAACTAATATTCTCTTTAACTCAGTCTTTAAAAAATCAACAGAATTATCAAATTCATCTTTTCGATAATATTGTCTAAGGGTATCTAAAATTAAATCATGTTTACCTAAGTAAAGAGATTTTTGAGATCCACTATTTTTAAATATACATATGTAGGTTTTCCATCTTTTATCAAAAACAACCGAAATTGTTGTAAAAGTTTTATTGTAAATCGTTTTTACCTGATTAGAAATCTTTTTTCTCTCACTTATCAACTCTTCATATTCATTTTTAAGTTTAATTTTTTGCTTAGTGATTTTTTTAAGTGATTTTTTTAAGATTTTTTCTTTAGCCCTAATTTGATTATAATTTAAAATTAAATTTTGATCACTTTTTTTAAGAGATTTAATGTTTTTATTTGTTAGGTTTTTCACTATACTAATATATATAAAAATTTAACAGGTATAGTAACTGAATGTACCCCAATATTAAAATTGTACCCCAGGCTATTAAATTCTTTCTAACGAGCTCCTAATTAATTTGATTTTTTCTTAAGACCTTCCCTGCTTTTATTTTCATAAATTCATAATTATCAACAGCAAATTCTCCGTTAATAATTACATATTTTATTCCATCAGGATATTGGTGAGGTGATTCAAAAGTTGCATTATCAATTATTTTTTCTTCATCAAATATTGTGATGTCTGCCATCATACCCTTCATTATTAAACCTCTGTTTTTAAGACCAAAAGCCTTAGCTGGAAGATAAGTCATTTTATAAATTGCTTCACTCATAGATATTACCTTTTTCTCTCTAACATATCTACCTAGAACTCTTGGAAAAGTCCCATAAGCTCTGGGATGAGGGTGACCAACACCAGGTTCAGAGAGTCGTCCATCAGAAGCAATCATTGTATGAGGATATTTCATTATATTTTCTACATCTGATTCATCCATAGCATGGAAAATACAGCTTGCCCCTCCATTTAGTTCAGCCTCTATAACAAGTTCTGCTCCATTTTTGACAGAAGGTTCAATTCCTCTCATTACCGCCCAATCCTTTAAAGTTTTACCTTCTAATTCGGGTTTCCAAGCTACTCTAGAAAATTGCACTCTACTTAAGTCATTACCACCTCTGTCATTTAAAATATTAAACTCAATTTCTGTCTTTATTTTTTCCTTTGTTGTCTTATTTGAAACTCTTTTTCGGAATTCATTTCTGCCTCCTGCCCTTGCCCACGTTGGGATTAAGATATTAATCCCAGTATGACTAGCATTATAAGGATATTGATCAGCCATGATTTTTATCCCCTTCTGTCTAGCTGAGTCAATAAGAGATAGAGTAATTGCACTCTTTCCCCACATTGGTTTTCCAATAACTTTATGATGAGTCAGAACAACATTTATATCAGCATTTTTTGATATAAGTATTGCTTCTTTTACAGCATCAATAATTTTTAAACCTTCATCTCTTAGATGAGATGTATATATTCCCCCCTTATTTGATATCTCTTTTGATATTGCAATTACCTCATCAACCTTAGAAAAATTTCCGGGGAGGTATTTTAAACCTGTTGAAATTCCAAAAGCACCTTCATCCATGGCCTTACTTGCAAGATTCTTCATAATTTCTAATTCATCATTTGTTGGTTCTCTATTATCAAGATTCATTACAACTCTTCTAATTTTATTATGACCTGTTAAAAAACCCATATTCATTCCTACACCAACTTTCTCAATTGTATCTAAGTACTGCTTAAATCCATATTTTAATGGCACCCCTCTTCCATCTGGCCCACCAAAACTAGTTGTAACACCTTGCCTAACATGACTCTCACTATCTGAGAGTTTTATTAAGTTATCCATTGGATCTAAATGAGCATGAGTGTCTATAAATCCAGGAGAGACTATAAGCCCTGAAGCATCGATAACTCGAGTAGATTTTTCTGAATTTATCTTACCAACTTTAATTATTGTATTTCCTGTAATTGCTATATCTACAGTTTTACTTTCTGTTCCCGACCCGTCAAAAACTTGACCATTTTTAATAACTAAGTCATAAGATGATGATTCACAGTTAATTAGAAAAAAACAAGAAAGTATGAGAAAGGTTTTTTTATACATTTTTAAGTATTTTCTACTAAGAAGGTAAATATTATTTTAATTTTAATCAAGTTTGAATTAAGTCCCCTTAAAAAATAAACTAGCATGAAAGATAAAAGAGAATATGATATAATCGTATGGGGAGCATCTGGTTTTACAGGAAGGCTCGTTGCAGAATATTTATACTTAAACTACAATTCAAAGAATTTAAAATGGGCTATTGCAGGAAGAGATAAGCTAAAACTCATTTCAATAAGAGATACATTTCTTGATAAGAGCATTCCTATAGTTATAGCTGATAGTTTTGATGAAAAGAGTCTTGATGAAATGACCAAAACAACAAAGGTAGTTTGCAGCACCGTTGGTCCATATGCAAAATATGGAACTTTACTTGTAAAGTCTTGTGTTAATAATAAAACTCACTATTGTGATCTAGCAGGAGAAGCACAATGGATTAGAAAAATAATTGATTTACATCATGAAGAAGCAAAAAATAATGAAGTAAAAATAGTAAACAGCTGTGGTTTTGATTCAATTCCATCTGACTTAGGTGTTTACTTTATTCATAAGAATATTTCCAATAAGAACCTTACTATAAAAATGAGAGTTAGAGGTTTAAAAGGAACATATAGCGGAGGAACCTATGCTAGTATGAAGAATATCATTAAGGATGCTTCTTCTAATAGAGAAGTTCGAAAGAGCTTAACTAATCCATATGGATTAAACCCAGTTGGCGAACAAAGTGGGCTTGACAAAAGAGATTTAGCATCTGTAGTTTATGATACAAAAATTAAAAGCTGGATATCCCCTTTTTTAATGGCTGGAATAAATACTAAAATAGTCAGAAGAAGTAATGCATTGAGTAATTACCAGTATGGAAAAGACTTTAAATATGAGGAGGCAATCATGACAGGAAAAGGCCTTAAAGGAAGACTCAATGGAATAATATTTTCAATCCCTTTGATTTTTCTTGCTGCAAAACCCGGATCATTATTTAATAAAATTTTTAATTTTTTCTCACCTAAACCTGGTGAGGGGCCAAATAAAAAAGAAAGAGAGAGTGGGTATTTTAATTTAAGATTTTTTGTTTTTCAAGAGAATTCTGATACTTCCATATTCAAAGTTACAGGCGATAGAGATCCAGGGTATGGTTCTACATCTAAAATGCTTGCTGAAAGTGCCATTTGTCTTGCAAAAGATAATTTAGATAATAAGTTTGGTGTGTTAACTCCATCTTATGCTATGGGTGACCATATCCTAGATAGACTTATTTCAAAAGCTGGATTATCATTTAGTAAGATTAAATAATGATAAAAAATATTAGCCTAACGAATTTATTATTTATTGGGTTTTTAGTTGAATTAATGATATTTGGATTCTCTTATATAATAGGAGAAAATTGGGGGGAAACATTTAGACTTTCCGCAAGATATTCAGGGAGGTTATCTCTAGTAGTATACCTTGTCTCGTTTTATCATTTTACTTTCTCATTTATCAAAAAAAAACCAGAAAAAAAACTTAAGGAAAGTATTATAATATTTTGCTTTCTTCATTATATCCATTTTATTTATCTAACCTTAGCAGTGTACCTTAATGATATCCCTATTATTCCTTATAGGTTAACCGGAGGGTTTATAGCATATTTAATGATTCTTATTTATCCTCTTATCATTAGTAAGATTAGAAAACTTGTTTACCATTTAATATATTTTTACTATGTTGGAATTATAATGGCCGTTACAATTTTAGCAAGGGTTCGAGGGAATTTTAAAGGCGCAGAACCTGAGTTTTTTCATTATTTAGGCTTAGTCTCATTAATTTTAGGATTTATATATTTTACTGCTGTTATCATAAGATCAAGAAAACCAATAATTAAATAACAATCTCTTTACAATTTAGTAACGGTTAAGCATCAAAATTATTATGAATTGGTTTATCTTTGCAAAAAATTTAAGACCTAAACCATAATTAATGAAAAACCTGATAATTTCTTTAACAATTTTACTAAGTTCTTTAGTAGTTTCTGCAAATGAAACTGATCCGAAAATTTACGGATATTGGCTAAACAATGACAGTGAAATTTTACTAATTCAAACTAATAATACTTTTTCTAGAAGATCTCAATCTGAAGTGCTTGCTAAAGGTGAACTAATAATTGGAGACGACAATATTAGCGTATTGAGAAGTGATACAGGAGAAGAATATACATTAGAATATTTCTTAGGAGAAAAGACTCTAGTAGTGAAAAAACCCAACTCTGAAGAGGCTTGGCTTTTCACAAAAATAGGTGACTAAATAAATAGCTTTTATTTAGCCTTTATTTGATTTAAGCAAGTAAAGTGAAGATATTAATGTAATTGGAAGCCAATTTCTATTTCTATTACAATAAATTAAATGCTTTGTTGTTTTTGGATTGTATAAGCTTTTATTTTTTGAATTATTAATAATGTCAAGTTTAGAAAGACTATCATTATCATCAGTTATAATTTTATTTGAGAAATAATTTATTAAAGTAACTGGGATTTTGCTATATCCAAGCTCTTTAAGGGCAGTGTATCGATGATGACCATCTATTATTAGATTAGATTCATTACACATAATTATAGTAGATATAATTATATCATCATTTTTATACTTCAAATTATTTTTTAAAATATCCTTTTTATCTAGAAGAACTTTTTCGTGTGGAATAAGCAGATTAACATCAACTTCTTCAATTCCTGAAACAATATCTTTATCTACATTTATTGAATACATAGCTTATTCATTTAAAATTGCCTCTGCTTCTATTTCAACCAAATAATCATCCCCAACTAAGTTGGCTTGAACTAAAGTATTAGCAGGGTTTATATCTTTAAATCTTCTACCATGAGCTTCAGCTATTTTTTGCCAATCATTGATGTTTTTAACAAAAACTCTAGTCCTGACTACATCTTCTAATCTGCCCCCTAATGATGAAATAGATGCCTCAATTTTATCAATTATAAAATCTGTTTGAGCAATGGGATCTTTTATTCCAATTACCCTATTTTCGTGTGTAGCAGTAGTTCCTGACACAATAATTCTATTACCAAATTTAACTGCTCTAGAATAGCTGGCCATTTTCTCCCAACTTGTATTACTTGATATGTTTTTTCTCATATGATTAATATTTTTGACCTCGTATACATTTGGAATTGAGTCAAGATGATGACTCAAATCACCAGATGCAGTAAGAAATGGAGGCTTTCTATATTCATCGCCACAATCTCCTGGAACTCTAGTTAATAAATTTAAGGATTTAGAAATTAAATTATTTTCTTCTGTGGAAAGAGTAATATTTGATATTTCTTTATGATCTTCTATATGATTGTTTTCCCCAAGTCTTGCTCCAATTATAACTGATGCTACATTAGGGTCCTCAAGTATGTATCTGCTAGAGATATTTGCTATGGAGGTATTCTTTTTTTTAGCTATTGAATCTAACTGTTCTAATAGTTTTTGAAATTTATTCCAACCTCCTGTAATATCAATAAACCTCTTATATTTCATTTGAGACCAATTAAGGTTATTGTCTATAACAGGTTCTTTTTTACCAAGCCATCTTTTTGACAAGAATCCTCCAGCTAGAGTTCCAAAAGCAAATAATTTTATGTTAAACTGTTTACATAATTCAGACATTTCAAAACTAGCTCTTCTGTCTAATAAAGAATAACAAACTTGATTGGAAACAATTGGAATTCCAGATGATAGCGCAATCCTTAAATGACTTGTATCAAAGTTAGTTACACCAATATTCTTAACAAGACCTTCTTCTTGTAGATCCTTTAAATAGCTTAAAGCATCTATCCAGCTTGAATCTTGGTAGTGCCACGCATGAAATTGCATCAAATCAATTTGACTCTGATTCATCCTAATTAAGGCTCTTTCTACAGCTTCTCTTGTTGAATCTTTTGAAATTTTTCCTGGTACAGGCACCCACTTAGTAAATAAATTAATTTTATCTGATAGTTGATACTTATTTTTAAAAACTCCTGCAATAATTTCACTTGAACCATAATGATCTGCCATATCAAAAGCTGTAAAACCATTATCAGCGTATGAATTTAAATGACCTGAAGCATTTTCTGGATTTAAAATATTTCCATCTTTCTCCATATCAGCTATTTGCCATAGCCCTATAACAATTCTTGGGATAGTTATTTTATCAGAAAGTCTTACAAATTGATCCATAACTATTCTAATGGTAATTCTTTATATGTATTAATGTTTTTTGTTTTCACTCTATTCCATCTTATTGCAAAATACAAACTTGCTGCTGTCATAACAATCAAGTAAATATAAGTTGAATGAAAATACCATCCATCTACATTTGATGATAGATCCTTAAAGGTATGAATGACTAAAAAGATAAAAATTATAATCGACCCTGTGAAACCAATTAAAACCTGAATTGTTCTGTTTTTTATTATTGTGATATTATTATAAAGTATTGGATTTACTCTCTTAATAGAAATGAGTGTTATACACATTAATAGAAAATTTATCATCATTGCCGTAACCATAATATCAATTCCTAAGAAAAAATCTCCTGCAAAATGTGATCCAAACGCACCTATACTTGCAACAATACCTACATATATTATTGCCCTATGAGGTGTGTTAAACTTAGGATGAATCTCAGAAATTTTTTCAGGAAAAATATTATCCTTAGACCATGCAAACATAAGTCTTGAAACAGATAAAATCATTGCTGGCAAATCATTTATAAGAGCTATTGCTGCACCAATTATAATAAGTATTCCCCAGAAAGGAGGTAACACATAACTTAACAACCCTGGCGCAGTAACATCCTTGGTTAAAGATTCATCTGCAATAAAATTCCATGGAACAATATTATAAACTGAAATAGTAAATAAAATATAATAAAGTGAAACTATGAAAATTGCCAATAAAATTGCTCTTGGAATATTTTTTGTTGGATTTTTAGCCTCATTACCTGTTTGAGCTATTGCATCAAAACCGATAAAACTTGAAAACATTAAAGTAGATGCTGTTAAAAATATCTTCCAGTCAAATGACTTTTCCAAAATGGGTTCAATGACCCTGCTTTCAGTTCTATAGACAGAATCAATAAAATCATTTTGATCAAAAAGTAAACCAGATATGATTACTATACCTCCTAAGCTAAACATTATAATTAACATTGGAATAAGAGTGTTTCTATATAGTTTCCCTCCAATAATATTTACATAAACAAAAAGCCATATAAATAGAAGTGATATTATTAATCGTATTGATCCTACTTCTAGAAAATTAGAAATATTATAAAATTCTAAATTGAAAAAAACATCACGAATAAATGGAACAATTATATAAGAAATTACACCAATAACAATTGATAAACCAAACCACTGAGAGAAACTTGCTATAAATCCAAGATATGGGCTTAGACCTCTACTTGCATATAAATAGCTTCCTCCTGCTCTTGGCATAGCAGATGATAATATTGCATATGCGAATGCAGCAAATACAGCAGGAATTGCAGCAAATAAAAATGCTGGCACTACATATGGCCCAATTCCAGGTATGTTTTTTTGGATCATGAAGGGAATAACATTTATTGAAGCACCCATCATAGAACAAATTCCAGTTGCAGTTATTAACAACAATCCCATTTGCCTGATCAATTTATTTTTCTTCACTATGTTTAAGTTTTAATGGTCCTGCAAAATACATATTATTTAGAACTACTTTTTGTACATTTAAAAAATGTCAACCAAATCACATTGGGAAAAAATTTATACAGAAAAAAGTCCTCAAGAGGTATCTTGGACTCAAGAAACACCAGTAACATCAATTGAATTTTTTGAGGATTTTAAGTTAAATAAAACATCTCCAATAATTGATATTGGAGGAGGTGAAAGTAAATTTGTTGACTATCTTCTTGATAACGAATACCAAAATATTTCTGTTCTTGATATTTCTGAAAGTGCAATCAAAAGAGCTAAAGAGAGGCTTGGTAAAAAATCTGAAAATGTTGATTGGATTGTCTGTGATATAAATGAATTTAACCCTACACAAAAATATGCTTTCTGGCATGACAGAGCTGTCTTTCACTTTTTAACTTCCAAAATTGAAATTAAGAGATATGTTGAAACAGTCAAGTTAAATGCTGAAGCTTTTGTTATAGGGACTTTTTCAACCTCAGGTCCAAAAAAATGTAGTGGGCTTGATATTTCACAGTATGATGAAAAATCTTTGACTAAATTATTTATGCAAGATAATATTTCAATAAAAAGAGTTGAATATATTAATCATACAACTCCTTTTGAAACAATTCAAAATTTTATATTTTGCAGTTTCTCATCTAGATAAACCAATTAAAAACTAAAAATGGAATACAATAAACTGCCTGGAACAGATATTGAAGTAAGTAAAATATGTCTTGGAACTATGACTTGGGGTAGGCAAAATTCTGAAAATGAAGCCTTTGAGCAAATGGATTATAGCTTAGATAAAGGAGTGAATTTTTTTGATACCGCAGAGCTCTATCCAGTTCCTGCTACTCCTGATAGATATGCTGATACAGAAAAAATTATTGGTAATTGGATTTCGTCAAGGAACTCAAGAGATAAAATTATTTTAGCCTCAAAAATTGCAGGTCCTGGAGATTATACTGCCCATATTAGAAAAACAGGTTACAAAGGAAAATCAATTGAAGAAGCAGTTAATGGAAGTCTTAAAAGATTAAAAACTGATTATCTAGATTTATATCAACTCCACTGGCCAGATAGAGCAACAAATTATTTTGGGAAAAGAGGGTTTGAATATATCAACGATGGCTGGGAAGATAACTTTAAAGAAAATTTAGAAACTCTAAAAAAAATAGTTGACTCAGGAAAAGTTAGACATGTAGGATTATCCAATGAAAATGCCTGGGGTATAATGAAATATCTAGAATATGCAAAGATGGGGCTGCCAAAAATGATAACAGTTCAGAATCCTTATTCTCTTTTAAATAGGTTATTTGAAGTTGGAAGTGCTGAAATTTGCAAAAGAGAGAATGTTGGACTTCTAGCATATTCTCCACTGGGTTTTGGAGTATTATCAGGTAAATATAGAAATGGTAATATGCCTGATAATAGTAGATTAAAATTATTCTCAAATCTTGCTCGCTTTAGTAATGAAAAGTGTTTTGAAGCAACTGAACTATATCATAATATTGCTGCTAAACATAACTTAAGTCTAACTGAAATGTCCTTAGCCTTTGTTAATGATAGACCTTTTGTCACAAGTAATATTATTGGCGCAACATCTATGGATCAACTTAAGGAAAACATAAATAGTATAAATATTAAGCTTTCTAAAGAAATTCTTGGTGAAATAAATTTAGTTAGTGAAAAAATTCCAAATCCAGCACCTTAAATTAATCTGTAACTGAATTCAATGAGCTTTGATAACTCTAAAATATCAACCAAGGAGGCTACTAAAATTCTTTATGCTAACTATGATATAGAAGGATCAGTATTAGAACTTGATGGTGAAATAGATTTTAATTTTAAAGTTAATTCAGTAGACGGAAAAAATTACTTATTAAAAATATCAAGACCAGGTTTCAAATCTGATTACATTGACTTTCAAATAAAACTATTAGATCATCTTAATAAAAATTGTGAAATTGAAATAGCAGGTAATGAGTTAACAGTTGATGGTGAAAAATCATGTATTATAAAAGATAATCTAGGAAAAGAAAGAAGCGTTAGATTATTATCATGGGTAGAAGGAAGACTTTGGAGTTCTGCAAACCCAATTAATAAATCTTTAAGAAATGATTTAGGATCTAAAACTGCAATGATTTCTAAATCTCTAAGAAATTTCAGTCATTCCTTTTCTAAAAGAAAAATTGAATGGGATATTTCAAATTCATTATGGGTAGAAGATTATATAGAGAAATTTGAAGTTGGTAACAAAAAAATAATTAAAGAATTTATAAAAGATTTTAAGGCAGGATTGCCCATCTTCAATAAATTAAAAAAGTCAATTATTCATAATGATATTAATGATAATAACATCGTAATATCTAATGATTTATTAAATCCCAAGATTGAGTCTATTATAGATTTTGGTGATTCTGTTTTTGCTCAAACTATAAATGATTTAGCAATCTCCTGCTCATATGGAATAATGAACCTAAATGATCCTCTATCAGCATGTTGTGATATAGTTAATGGATATAATGCTATTTCTAAAATAAGTGATGATGAACTAAAAATATTATTCAACTTAGTTTCGATGAGACTTGTAATCTCTGTTACAAAATCTTTAATTAACAGAGTTAAAGAGCCTGAAAACAAATATCTTTTAATAAGTGAAAAATCTGCATGGGACGTTCTAAAAAAATGGGTTAAAATTGACTCTGAATTTGCATATTATTCTTTTAGAAAAGCTTGCGGCACGAATGCTCATCCCAATCAAAATAAGTTTTATAAATGGGCAAAAAAAAATAAATTTTCAGCAACTGATTTATTTCCTTCTGTTAAAAAAAATAAATTTCACAAAATAGATTTAAGTGTTGGCAGTAAGTGGATTGGAGGAAGAAAAGAAATTGAAGATTTAGATTTATTTCAATTCAAGATAGAAAAACTTCAGAAACAATATCCTGGAAAAATTATAGCTGGAGGTTATCTTGAACCTAGATCTATTTATTCCTCAAACTCTTATGATAAAATTGGAAATTTTGGAAACGAAAGTAGAACTGTTCATTTAGGACTTGATTTTTGGCTTTCTCCAGGCACAAAAGTAAATTCAATGTTTGACGGAGAGGTTGTTACTTCAATTAATGATAAGGGAGATAAAGAATATGGCGGACTTCTAATTATAAAACATAAAGTTGAAAATTTTGAATTCTATACTTTATATGGACATAATACTGTTGGAAGTGTATTAAAAAATAAAATTGGAGCCAAAATTAAAAAAGGAGATATAATTGCAGAAATTGCAAATTATCCTGAAAATGGAAATTGGGCACCTCATTTACATTTTCAAATAATGCTATCCACACTTAATTATAAAATTGATTTTCCAGGAGTATGCTATTATAACCAAATTGAAGTCTGGAAAGATTTATGCCCAAACCCTAATCTTCTTTTTAAATCTGTGGATTTGAATTATACAAATGATAAATCAGATGGTGAACTTATTGAATACAGAAAAAAACATTTAGGAAAAAGTCTAAAACTTCATTATGAAGAACCTATTAATATTGTTCGAGGTGAGGGGGTTTATTTAATATCTAAAAATGGAAGAAAATATCTAGACACAATTAATAATGTTGCTCATGTCGGACATGAAAATGAATCTGTAGTGATTGAAGGACAGAATCAAATGTCAATTTTAAATACTAATTCTAGGTATCTACATAAAAGCATAAATGAGTTAGCTGAGGAAATAATTCAGACTTTACCAGAAAAGTTAAGTGTTATACATTTTGTCAATTCAGGAAGTGAAGCTAATGAACTAGCTATTAGAATGATGAAGTCTCATACTGGAAGCAATGATATTATTGTCTCAGAAAATGGTTATCATGGAAACACTAATATTTGTGTTGATATTTCATCATATAAATTTGATGGTAATGGTGGTAAGGGTGCCCCTGAAAACACTCATGTTATTCCAATGCCAACTAAATTTAATGGCAAGTATAAAGGAGAGAATGCAAGTAAAGGCTATATAAGTGAAATTGAAAATTCTATTAATAACCTTAAATCTAAAAATAGAGGTCTTGGAGGCTTTATCATTGAACCTATAATAAGTTGTGGGGGACAAGTAGAATTACCAGATGGATTTTTAAAAACTGCATATGACTTAATTAGAAAAAATGGAGGAATCTGTATTTCAGACGAAGTGCAGGTTGGCTGTGGAAGATTAGGTGAATCATTTTGGGGTTTTGAACTTCATGATGTTATTCCTGATATTATTACAATTGGTAAACCACTAGGAAATGGTCACCCTATTGGAGCTGTAGTCTGCACAAGTGAAATAGCAGAGAGTTTTGCCAATGGAATGGAGTTTTTTAACACTTTTGGTGGAAACCCTGTTTCATGCTCGATTGCAACTCAGGTTCTTAAGGTTGTAAAGAATGAAAATCTTCAGAAAAATGCCAAAACAATTGGAAATTATTTTAAAAAAGAACTTAAAAATCTATCTGGTAAACATAATATAATTGGTGATGTTAGAGGTCAAGGGTTATTCCTAGGTATAGAGTTTATTGATCATAAAATGAATCCACTATTTAAAGAAGCTAAATATATTGTTAATCGTCTTAAAAACTTTGGCATATTAGCAAGCTTAGATGGTCCTAGCAATAACGTTATAAAAATAAAACCACCATTAATTTTCAATAAAGATAATTGTGATACGTTTATTTTTTACCTTCATAAAATCTTAGATGAAGATTTTCTAAACAAATAATAACTACTATGATCAAATATAATATCTTATTTACCTTTTTATTATTAAATACTTCAATAGCTATGTCACAAAAATATGAGACTCAAGAATATAAAATAGTTAATCAGATTGACAAAGTTGAAATTAGATACTACCCTAGTGCCGCGATGATAAAAGTCTCTGCTAACATGGGTAGAAATAATAATTTTGGAAAATTATTTAGATATATAGCAGGTGGAAATAAAAGTGATGAAAAAATTGCAATGACTACTCCTGTATATATGTCAAATGATAATAGGACTATGGAATTTGTACTTCCAAGAAAATTTATTTCTAATAATGCTCCTGTTCCAATTGATAGCGATGTTGAGACTTATATATCAGAGCCAAAGTATTTTGCAGCTATTAGATACTCAGGTTATTCAAATGAAAGAAAAGAAAAAGAATATAAGGAACAACTTATTAAAAAAATTGAGGAAAGTAAACTTAAAATGCTAAGCGATCATTATGTTCTTTCTTATGATGGTCCTACAAAATTCTACAATAGAAGGAATGAAATTTTAATTCAAGTCAATTACTCAGATTAATAATTCACAATTTTTTTATTTAAAATTATTGTTTTTTTATAAAAATTCATACCCTTAAATATCAATTTCATAAATATTAAATAATTAGTATTTCTAATTATCAATAAGTGTTTCTTATAAAATAGTTTTGGTTTAAATAATTTTAAACAACTTAAACTATGAAAAATTTTATAATAAATTTCTCCTCTTCTTTTAAGTTTATTTTACTAACTATAGTAGCTCTTCTTTCACCAAACATTTCCTACTCACAAGACTTTGGAGCTGATTTAGTAAGTTCTTATGTTTGGAGGGGAACACAATTTGGATCTGGCTCACACATTCAACCTTACATGGATCTTGGGTCTGGAAACCTAACTGGAGGTGTTTGGGGAAGTTTTCCTACATCAGCTAAAGGTGGTGGAAATGAACTTGACTTATGGGTAAGTTATGATTTTGGACTACTCGCATTAACAGTAACTAACTATACATTTCCAAATGAGGGAGGAGTATATGCTGATGGTGAAGGATTATTTAATGGAGATTATACAGAACTTGCTGCATCTACATCTATTATGGGTGTTGACTTGTCTGCAGGGTACTTTACTGAAGTTGAAGCATTATATGTTGAGCTTGGATTCTCCACTGGAGCTGTAGATATAGCTTTGGGATATGGTGATGATCAAGCAGATGGATTCTATGCAGGCGGAGGGTCAGGTTTAGTTAATATGTCATTTAGCGGCTCAAAGGATATTCAAATATCAGATAACTATGCATTACCTGTATTTGGATCATTCATTTTAAACCCTGAAGCAGAGACTGCATTTTTAGTTTTTGGAATAAGTTTCTAAATTGAACACATTATGAAAAAAATAGAGGCAATTATTAGAAAGTCAAAATTTGACGAAGTCGTTAAAGCTCTGCATGATGTAGAAGTTTACTTTTTCAGCTACTGGGATGTTACCGGAGTTGGAAATGAAAAAATAGGAAAGGTCTACAGGGGGATTACATATAGCACAAAAGATATTCAAAGAAGGTGTTTATCAATTATTGTATCAGACACATTTGTTGATGCAACAGTTGAAGCAATAATTAAATCTGGAGCAACTGGAAGCATAGGTGATGGTAAAATTTTTGTTTTACCATGCGATGAAGCCTATAGAATTAGAACAGGAGAACAAGGAACTAAATCATTTAATTAAAAAACATGGAACTATTAACAACTAATAATGTTTGGATGATGCTCTGTGCAGCATTAGTATTCTTCATGCATCTTGGATTTTCTTTCTTAGAGATAGGACTAACAAGGCAAAAAAATACAATTAATATTTTATTCAAAAACTTTTTTATAGTAACAATGGGGTTAATCACTTATTGTTTAATTGGTTTTAACCTTATGTATCCAGGAGACTTTAATATAATAAATGGATTTCTTGGGTTTTCAGGACTTGGTTTAGATTCAGTTGCAGCAGCAGATTTAGCATATAACGAGGGTTATACATATTGGACAGATTTCTTATTTCAAGGAATGTTTGCAGCTACAGCTGGAACTATTATTTCAGGGGCAGTTGCAGAAAGAATTAAAATTAATTCTTTTATGATTATAGTATTTGTATACATAACTCTAGTATATCCAATTGTTGGTTCATGGCAATGGGGAAGTGGTTTTTTATATAATTTAGGTTTTTATGATTTTGCTGGATCAACTCTAGTTCATTCTGTTGGAGGGTGGGGAGCATTAATTATAATATATCTATTAGGAGCTAGAAAAGGTAAGTTTGATATTTCTGGAAATCCAATTGCAATACCTGGATCAAATATCCCACTTTCTGCAGCTGGTGTTCTTATTCTTTGGTTAGGATGGTTTGGGTTTAATGGTGGATCTGTTTTATCTGCTGATCCTGCTAACACATCATTAGTTCTTGTAACTACATGTCTTGCAGCAGCAGCAGGAGGAATTGGAGCAATCTCACTTTCAACTCTGCTTTATAAAAATCTAGATATAACTATGTTTATGAATGGTGTGCTGGGAGGACTCGTAGGAATTACAGCAGGTGCTGACCAAATGGGTCCAACCGAGGCAATAATAATTGGATCAGTTGGAGGAATAATTGTAGTTCTTGGTGTTGCTCTTCTTGATAAATGTAAACTAGATGATCCTGTTGGAGCTATTCCAGTTCATTTATTTGCCGGAATATGGGGGACATTATCTGTAGGTATATTTGGAGCATCAGCGGGGCTTAATCAATTTATGATTCAGCTTGCAAGTATAGGGATTGTTGGATTATTTTGTGTGATTTGCACTACAATAATAGTCTTAACTGTTAAATCATTTGTGGGACTAAGAGTTTCTGAAGAAGAAGAATCTACTGGATTAGATATTACAGAACATGGTACGAAAGCATATTTTTCATCTTAATGAAATGATAGCTTCTACTGTTTTCAACCTTAAAAGGAGATCAAATGATCTCCTTTTTTTGATTTAAAATTCAATAATAATTTATTTAATTATGATACTTTTATAATAATGAAGAAAATAGTTATTGTTGGAAGTGGGATTAATGGTTTAGTTGCCGCAAATTACTTAGTAAAAGAAGGTTATGATGTTAGTATAATTGAAAAAAAGGATATTACAGGAGGTGCTTGTATAAAAGATTCTATTCAAATTGAGAATAAAAAAATTGATTTTGCATATGGATCAACTGTTCTAGGAATGATGCCAGATTTTATTTTTAAAGAAACAGGATTGATTAATAAAGTGGAAGGTTTTTACCCTAAAACTCCTAAGCTTGTTTATTTTCAAGGTGATCAAAAAACTACTAAAATATTTCAAAATCATGATCAACTAGAGAAGGAGCTTAGAGAAAAATGGAATGAAAAAGGAAAAATAAGTGATTTTAGAAATGATGAAAATAAAGTTATAAATTTTATACAAAAACTTTATAGAGAAGCAACATCTCCATCAATAGATTTAGCAAATAAAATATTAGGTAAAGAGCTAACAAGTTTGTGGATTTCAGGAACAGCAAAAGATCTACTAGATAATTATTTTACTAGTGATAGGACAAAATTATATATGGGAATGACTGTCATTGAAAGCGGTCCTGCTTCGATTTATGATCCTGGAACAGCATTTACAATCCCTTTGATGGACTCTGGTTCAGTATATGACGGTTATTGGGGTTATGTTAAAACTGGTATTTGGAAAATAACTGAATCTCTAACTAAAATCAATTATGATTTAGGAGTCAACATTCATTTAAACTCATCGATAAATGAGGTAGACACTAAAACTAATTCTATTTCTTTTGTAAAAGATGAAAAAGACTATAAAATTAATTATGACCATTTATTATTTGCAACTGACCCGGTGACTCCATCAAAACTTATAAATAATTTTAATCAGAAAAAGGTTAATCTTGATTTAATTGGAACTAGTGGAAAGGTTACGGCTTTTTTTAAAAATCCTGTCAAATGGAAAGAATCAAATAATTATTCTGATTCATTTAGATTCGTTTTTTCAACGGATACTCTAAAAGGATTTGAAGATGCTAGTCAAAATGCATTAAAAAATTCTGGAGATTATTTTCCTGGATTTATTCAAATATATCCAGATGGAAGTGCTCAAAGAACTATGGGTAATAAGGAGAATTTTGATAAATTAATTTTCTTTACTAAGAATATGAGTTATAATAAAAAAGCTAATGATCTAGAAAATATAAAGGACAAGATTGTTTCAACTGTACTCCCTTATATTGAAAATTCAGATGATTTAGTTTATAGCAAGTTTCTAACTCCAAAAGATTTAAATGAAACATTTTTATTTCCAAAGGGAAATATTGATCATTCTACTATGACAGGTAACCAGAATTTCGATAAACGAACATTTAGTTCTCAATCTTCAAACTTTTATTCTTACTATGACTATGAGAATGTTTATTATTGTGGGGCGGGAAGTTTTCCTTGTGGAAGTGTAGCTGGAACTCCAGGCTACATGTGTTCTAAACAAATAATTAAGACTATACGGCAGTAATAATGCCGTATAGATATTCCATATTATTGAAAATATTATGAATATTTTTAAATCAAATGAATTTTTATGAAGAAAATAAACTTACTATTAATCTTTTTTCTTGTATCAGCTTGTACTAATTCAACAAAGGTTGTTTTTTTAGGAGATTCAATAACTGCAGCTGCTATTTATGACAAGGAGGTTGCTGAACCTTGGGGTGATACTTTTATTTACCCTAAAGCAACTGGTTTTATTACACTACTAAAAGAAAATGTTGGAGACAATGTTAAATTAATTGGAAAAGGTGTTAGTGGCGATAAAGTATCCGATCTTCTTACAAGGTATAAAGATGATGTAATTAAACTAAATCCTGATATTGTATTTATTTACATTGGGATTAATGACGTCTGGCATAAATATGACTTTGGCACTGGATCAGATATTGATTTTTACGAAAATGGTTTAAGAAGAATAATTGTTGATATAAAAAGTCAGGGTTCTGAAATAGTTCTTTGTACACCAACACTTATAGGAGAAAATTCAGGGGAATTTACACTTGTTAATCAATTCAAAGATGTTGAAACAATGGAAAGAATGAATGGTGATTTAGATGATTTTTCAGATGTAATAAGAAAATTATCTACTGAGTTTAACACTGATTTACTCGACTTAAGAGAGATTTTTATGTCTTATGTTTCAGAAAACAATCTTAACAATGAACCTGCTGGTTTATTAACCTATGATGGTGTTCATTTAAATGATCTAGGCAATAAGTTAATTGCAGATGAAATGATTAAGTTTATTAATTAATTTCTAAATATGCCAAGATTTCATTTAGCCTTACTATTAGTATTCATAGTGCGATGCCAACAAAATACTTCAAAGAACATAAGCTAATTGAGAATTAATTCAATTTAACTTATTTATGTATTTAACAATTTCTTAAAAAAATTTCTCTTAATTATAGTTTATTATTGCACTGTAAAACAATATTTTATGAAAAATTACAGAAGCATATCACTACTTTTTTTATCACTAATTATTATAACATGTTCAAAAGAAAGTGATGTTGCCTCTGATGCATACTCATCAAGTGCATCTCAAAATACTTACATACCACCTTCTACAACAACTACAACAGTTACTCAATTTACTTTGGCTGTTACAGCAGCTGAGGGTGGAGGTGTATCAAGTACAGGTGGAACATATGATGACGGAACATCTGTAAGTATTACTGCCACTCCAAATGAAGGATATGAATTTGTTGGCTGGAATGGTACAGACATGTCAAGTTCAACAATTACTATAATGTTAACTGCAAATACAACAATTGAAGCTCTCTTTAGTCAAGTTTCAACAACTACAACAGTTACTCAATTTACTTTGGCTGTTACAGCAGCTGAGGGTGGAGGTGTATCAAGTACAGGTGGA
>UPTG01000504.1_pt1 | contig 31933 bp, 32 predicted proteins | sample 2160121 | NCBI WGS metagenome assembly UPTG01 (sample SAMN06266255, study PRJEB28933) | marine metagenome | isolation source: Columbia River Estuary | place: USA:Columbia River Estuary, USA | collected 2014-07-27
CCTGACACTTCATAATTTGGATACACATTTCTTTTTTCTTTTACTAAGTAAGAACCTAATTCAAATTGTAACACTTTAGTCCCTACAGAAAAAGCACTTTGTGATGATCCTGGTCTGTTTGAATTTATGACATCTGTATATTGAGCATGAGTAATACTAATTTGACAGCAGAATACAATGGTGATAACAAGGCTAAAAGTATTTTTCATTTCGATTGCTTTTACCAAACCTACATATTTTTTTTGTATTTATTATTACCAAATAATACATTATTAATCGGTATTTCTCTTTTTGTGTACCATAAAACATTTTATATTTATTTAATTAATAAAAATAAGAATTGTATTTTTGAAAAAATAATCTACCGATGTTACAAAATGCGTCTATCATTGGATTCGTTAGAACGATTCTAATTTTTATTTTAGTGTACACTGTCTTCAAGTACGTAATGCGCTTACTGGCGCCCTATATAGTGCGTACGGTTGCTAAAAAAGCGGAAGCTCATTTTAGAAGCCAATCTGCTCCCAAACAACCCAATCAAAAAGAAGGAGAAATAAGTATTGATAAAATGCCTAATTCTAAAGCATCAAAACATGATGTTGGTGAATATGTTGATTACGAAGAAGTTGAATAAACAAATCAATTAATGAATACTAACTTGAAAAAATTCGGAACACATATTTTAGTCATTTTTGGGTTCGTCATAGTGTCTTTATTATATTTCAGTCCAGTCCTAAAAGGACAAAAAATTTATCAAAGTGATATTGTGCAGTATACAGGAATGGCTAAGCAAAACAATGATTTCCGTGAAGCTTATGGTTCTGAATCCTATTGGACAAATAGTGCCTTTGGAGGTATGCCAACTTTTCAGTTAGGAGCAAAATACCCCCATAATTATATAAAAAATTTAGATTTAGCGCTTCGTTTTTTACCACGTCCTGCGGATTATCTTTTTTTGTATCTTATAGGGTTTTATATATTACTACTTGTACTAAAAATTGAGTATCGGATGGCTGCTTTTGGAGCTCTAGCCTTTGGGTTTTCTACTTATCTAATTATTATTTTAGGGGTAGGACATAACTCTAAAGCGCATGCAATTGCTTATATGCCATTGGTATTATCTGGTATTATTTTGACCTTTCAAAAGCGATATCTTATAGGCTTTTCCTTGACGGCAATTGCGTCAGGTCTTGAACTGGTGACCAATCACCCGCAAATGACCTACTATCTATTTATTTTAATTTTAATCTTAGGAGTTTCTTACTTAGTTCAAGCTATTAAATCAAATGAACTATCCGCCTTTTTCAAGGCATCATCTTCGGCTTCACCCTCGTTAACCGGCGGCGCCTCTTCTGAAGGAATCTCGTCCTGAACACCGAGGTTTTTGCCAGTTTGCCCCTCCGAGGCCATCACCGAGTCTTGCTTCTCCATTTCCGCAAAGGCAATAAGAAGCACAAAAAAGGACATCAATAGTGTGGCCATATCGGCAAAGGTGGCCATCCACATAGGTGCCCCTGTCCCGCAATCCGGGCAATCTTCTTTTTTCTTACTTGCCACGGACAATTACCTCAATACGTCGGTTGCGCGATCGACCCTCAGCACTATCATTGCTCTCCAGTGGTCGCGAGTCTGCTAGGCCAGCTACAATAACTCGCTCTTGATTCAGACCCACCTCTTGAATCAACACTGCGGCCACGGAAGAGGAGCGAGCTGAGGAGAGATCCCAGTTGGAGGTAAAGCGATCACTGAAAGCAATAGGTACATTATCTGTGTGTCCCTCCACTCGAATGCGGCCCTCTGACAGGGACAGAGTTGAGCCTATCTTGGTCAATAGGCCTCTAAAGCCATCCTGCACATTGGCGCTGCCGGATACAAAAGAGCCCTGACTGGCCAGGCGCACAATCAGGTTTTCGTCCTGCAGCACTAATTCCACGGCACCGGCTTCGATTTCCTCGGCAAGATCCTGGGTCATTTTTTCATACTGAGCCTTGGCATCCTCGCGGCGGCGTTCTTTGGCTTGCTCTAGAGCAGCCAGGTCCTGCTTGCGTACCTCTATCTCAGTGGTGGTAGCTGCCTGAGCCGCAAGCACCTTCTCGGACACGTCCAGAACAGGTTGAGTCAGATAGAAACCCGTAGACTCTGGCTCACGACTGGAAAAGGTCTGCAGCTCGACAATCACTTTGCTGTCAGCTTTGCGCAGCACCACTGAACCTTCTTTAATTTCTTTGGCCAGGCTCTCGCGCAGAGATGCCATGGTCTCCTCCGCCCTGAGAGCTGCCAGTTCCTCTGGGCTTAGGCTCTTTAGATCTAGATCAGACTCGCTGTCGCTGGCATCTTCCGAAACCATAAGGGTGGTAGAGATGGGTATTTCTATCAGAGGACTAATAACAGTGGCACCGAAGGCCGCGTTCAAAGAGCCCATGGCCTTGGCGCGCTCTCCCACATCCATGGTCGCAAAGTTATACAGCAGTGCAAAAAAGGCCATCAGCAGGGTCGCCATATCGGCGAAGGTTGTCATCCATGGCGGTGCAAATCTTTTGCATTTTGGGCACTCCTCTGGCAGCTCATTCTCGTCTTCCAGCAGCTCTTCATCAGCCATGGGCGCTCACCAGAGCAGCTCTGTAAGCTGCTAGTCGATGAGGATTGATGCCTGGCATAGTTCCCATGGGTTTAAACCGCTGATTTTTTCTGCATATCCATTGCTATTCGGCCGCTGCGGGCTCAGCATTGGCGCGTTTTTTGTTTTTCTTGGGGTTTAGGAAGGCCGATAACAGGTCACCCAATAATCGCGGGTTACCGCCACCCTGGATAAACAGAACTCCCTCAATAATAAGCTGGCTGTTCATCTCTTCGTTTTTGGCATGGTTCTCTAGTTTCATTGCGATAGGGATAAAAACAATGTTCGCCAGCAGTGAACCATAGAGTGTGGTCAAAAGGGCCAGGGCCATAGCGGGGCCAATGCCCTCGGGGTCGGATGCCATATTTTGAAGCAGATTGACCAGACCGATCAATGTGCCGATCATACCCATGGAAGGCGCAATATCTCCTGCGGCCTGCAGCGTTCCCCTGCCAGTCTCATGGCGCCTGGCCGTCATAAACATATCGCGCTCCAGAGAGCTGCGAATAAAGCCGGCCTCATTGCCGTCGACCAGAGCACTGATGCCCTTGGCTAGAAAACGATTGGGAATTTCCTCATTCTCCAGCGCGATCATACCGTCTTTTCGAGCTATGCCTGCCAGCTCAACCAGGCGATCAATCAAATCCTCTGGCTTGTCCATCTTGTAGCGAAACATTTTCAACGACACGATAAACATATTTAAAAATTCACCCATAGAGGAGCGAAACAATGTCACCGCAAAGGTCCCTAGTACCACTAGATACGCGGAGTTAGCATTCATCAGTGGCGTGGGATCTGTAACCGCCAGATTTATCGCGGCAAGCGCGCCAACCAGGCCGATAATTGTTGCAATGTCCATTGGTACTCCCAGAGGTTAATAGATTATTGTTTGCAGCAGCCGTTTAGCCGCAAAACCGCATAGAGATGCCGCAAGACTTTTCTCCATGGTGTAACTATCGACAGTTTGATGTTTTTATTTAGGCCGCTGGCGGCAAGTTTAAGCCATTCAATTCCCCATAGGAAGCAGGATGCTAATTCCTGTTTGCTAAGGGAGAATTCGGCTAGCTAGGTTTGCCCTGACTAGGTTTGGGAGCAAAGCTGAGACATCGGCTGCCCTCTATGCGGGTGACTTCCAGACAGGGCAGCATTTTGGATTTAAACCCCATGGCATTACAGGCGTAGGGCATGTTTTTTTCGTGGGTAATTTTGAAATATCTGCAGCCCCAGCAGTTGGTCTGTTGGCTAGGAGGACTCGTCATTGCTGTTTTTCCAGTACTCCTGATAGGATTTCCACAGCAGCAACGACACAAAGACCGCTGCAAAAAAGTAAACCGCGGCGCTGGTCAGGTCCACCCCTCTCAGAAATGCAAACTCTGGCCTGGTAGTGGCTATGCCAATAATCATCACAGCCATAATGCCAATAAAGCGCATGCGGCGGCAAAATTCGCAGGGTGGCTTTCTGTGTTGGCCTGTCATATTGAGTCTCCGTAACAGCCTGTGAATTGCCAGGCTGTAAACATCTGTATAGAGCTCGCATTGTATGCCTCCTGCGACTCCCGGTGCAAACTAACCTCTAGCTAGCGCAAAACAGCTGCGGCTGTGACCTCAACCTGATACTGGGAACTAGGATCAACAATGGGTCCAATGCCAGTTCCCAGAGTGAGAGTCTGACCTGCGGCCAATGGCGCAGGCAATGTTAAATAGCTAGCTTGACCTACTACGGTAATACGCAGTCGCACTGCTTGCATGGTGACCGGGCTACTATTGCTGGTGCGCACCAGTAACTCTCGGCGGTCGGAAAGCAATAGTTGAGCTGTTATAAAGCGCTGAGGTTCCAGCTCAAGCGCAATGGCTTGAAGCTGTTGCTTGGCCCGCAGCTGCAGATCTCCGCCAGCCTGGTAGGCCTGCTTGTAATATTTGGCTGCCAGGCTGTATTGCTCTCCCTCCATGGCCTCTTCACCCAGGTAATAGCTGGCCGTTGGAGTGGGCAGCAGGGCATAGCTGCGTTTAATATCGGTTAAACCCTGAGTTGTTTGGCCGCGCTCGTGGCGCAATACCCCGCGGGCCAGGTAGGGGCTGAAATACTGTGGATTTTTACTGATCGCGGTGGTGAAGGCTCTGTCAGCATTGGCAAGATTATCCATCTGCTTCCAAGCCTGACCGCGCAGCTCCCAAAAGGCGCTTTCTTCAGGCTGTATGGCCACCGCTTTATCAAGAGCGGCAAGGGCCTTTTTGCTCTGCTTTTTATCTAATGCTGCTAAGGCAGTTTTCTGTGCGGCGTAGGCCGGAGCATCCTTTTTAAGCTGGGCGATGGCGGCTTGATAGCGCTGTCTGTAGCGCTGACCACTGGGCAAACTACTGGCCAGGGCACTGTTGGCTTCGACACGCCGAATAGAGGGCGGATGACTGGCAAACAGGCCACTAATAAAGTCTGTCTGGCGGTCTTCACTGAGTTTCACAAAGGTGCGCTGTAATTCCACCGCACCCTGGGGCTCGTAGCCTGCTCTGGCCATATATTCCATGCCATAGTAGTCGGATTCCAGTTCATCATCGCGGCCATATTTAGCCATCCAGGCTGCAGTCCCAAGCTGTGAAGCCGCGGCGTAGAGCTGTCCATTGTCGCGGCCCTGAGTACCAACAGCTACAGCAAGCATGCCAATATTAGCCAGAGTTCCTCGACTCATTTGAGAAGCACTGTGGCGGGCGGCGGCGTGCACAATTTCATGGGCAAGCACTGCTGCCAATTGGGACTCATCGTCCAAATACTCCAGTAGGCCACGGTTAATGGCGATTTTACCTCCAGGCAGAGCCCAGGCATTGGGCACTGAGTTGTTTAGCACGACAAACTCATAGGGCAAATCTGGACGATCACTCTGGGCGGCAAGCCGGCGACCTACTGAGGTTATATAGGCCTGCAGTTCTGAGTCCAGATAATAGTCGCCGCCCTGAGACTGCCGCGAGGGCCCATAGTTGTTTTCGCCCAGGCTAATCTCTTGTCTTTCTGAAATCAGTGATAGCTCCTTTTCCCCGGTCACCGGGTTAACGGCACAGCCGGCTGCGAATAAAACCGCCATCAGGCTGACTGCGTAAAGAGGGATTAATGGGTTGTGCATTATGTATGCTCCTTGGTTCAATCTGAGGTCCATAGGTTGCTATAATGACAGCACTAAACGCTCTGGATTTCCATAAAACGGTGAAAGTAAATCATGTTGACTGTTATTTCTCCCGCTAAAAAACTCGATTACAGTAGCCCTGTTAACTCTGCAACCCACACTCAGCCTGCTCTTTTAGAGCATTCCCAGGAACTGCTCGCTGGGCTCAAAACCCTTTCACCCAAAGATGTCTGCGCACTCATGGGGTTGAGTGATAAGTTGGGCGCGCTGAATTATGAGCGCTTTCAGGAGTGGCAAACACCATTTACCACAGATAATGCTCGCCCTGCGGTCTTGGCCTTCAAAGGAGATGTTTACCAGGGTCTTGATGCGCAGAGCATGAGTGATAAGCAGCTAAATTGGGCCCAGGATAATCTGCGCATATTGTCAGGTCTCTATGGTTTGCTGCGTCCGCTGGATCTGATGCAGCCCTACAGATTAGAAATGGGTACTAAGTTTGCCAATGACCGAGGGGTGGATCTCTATCAGTTCTGGGGCGATATTATTACCTCCGAAATCAATATCCTGCTCACTGAGTCCTCAGATGCGGTGTTGCTTAATCTGGCATCCAATGAGTATTTTAAATCGGTGCAGGCAAAGGATATTCAGGGACGCATCATAACCCCGGTATTTATGGACAAAAAGACCGATAAATTTAAGATTATCAGCTTCTTCGCCAAAAAAGCTCGCGGGCTGATGAGTGCCTTTATTATTAAAAATAAAATTACTAATGTTGAAGACATCAAAAAGTTCGACGTCGATGGCTATAGCTATAACAGCGCTATGAGTGAGGGAGATAAGTGGGTCTTTACCCGCGAGCATTAAGAAGGTGCAACTGTCTATGGATAAGCCTTTTTCTCAAGCCTGCGAAAATAATCGCGAACCTATCTTTAATGCCCTAAGGTCCCTGATAGCAGACAAGACCAGTGTTCTGGAGATCGGCAGCGGTACAGGACAACATGCTGTATGGTTTGCACATCAGCTTCCCCATCTGGTTTGGCAGACCAGTGATCTTCCCCAGAATCACCCTGGTATCCAGCTCTGGCTCGAGGAGCAGCCCTCCCCTAATCTGCGGCCTCCTATTGCCCTGGATATGCTGGTCGATGCTTGGCCAGAGACTAGCTATGACGTGATTTATTCGGCCAATACTGCACATATTATGCCCTGGCAAGGGGTGGTAAATATGTTATCTCAGGTGGGCTTGCACCTATTATCAGGCGGCCTATTTTGCCTCTATGGACCCATGGCCTATGCAGGAGAGATAGCCCCACAGAGCAATGTCCTGTTTGACCAGCATCTGCGGCAACAGGCAGCCCATATGGGTATTAGGGATTTTCATGATATTAATCGCCTGGCTTTAAACGCTGGATTGGTGCTGCTGGATGACCATCCAATGCCCGCCAATAATCGACTGCTGATCTGGGAAAAGGCTTAAGGCTGTAAAAAATAGTCCAGCGCCAAACCAATAAAAATCACCATGCCGACTCGGTGATTATTTAAAAAAGCTTTAAAACAGCCCTCCGAATGGCGACTTCTGGCCTGCCTATTCTGGCTGATAAAATAAGCGGCTGCGGCACCCAGGCCGAGAAAGTACAGGACTCCTCGCCCAAAGCTGATGCCGGCCATTAGCAACAGCACCAGGGTTGCCAACTGCAACAAGGCGATAATCAACAGATCATGGCGGCCAAAAAGTATAGCCGTAGATTTGATGCCGATCTTTAAGTCATCCTCCCGATCAACCATTGCATAATAGGTATCAAAGGCAATAGTCCAGACAATAATGGCGGCAAAAATAAACCACAGCGCCCCCGGCAACTCCTGTGTTTCAGCAGCAAAGGCCATGGGCACAACCCAGGCCCAGGCGGCACCCAGCCCCAGCTGTGGCAGATGGGTGATCCGCTTTAAAAAGGGATAACTGGCCGCCAATATAAGCCCGCCAACAGACAGTGCAACCGTCATACTATTGGTCATAAGCACCAGTATCAGAGCCAGTACTAACAGACTGAAAAACAGCGCCAACGCCTGCCGCGGAGTTATCTCACCAGTTACCAATGGGCGATTTTTAGTGCGCTCTACAGCGCCGTCTACATGGCGATCTGCATAGTCATTGATCACACAGCCCGCAGCTCGCATAACCACCACACCCAGAGTAAAAATAAGTAGGTTAGCCAGCGAGGGGCTGCCAGCCGAGGCAAACCAAAGTGCCCAATAGGTTGGCCAGAGCAGAAGGTAGGTGCCTATGGGTCTATCTAGACGCATTAGGCGCAGCCATCGATTAGCTGTTGGTAGGGTTGCTGTTGTCATACTGATCGGGAATCATCAAAACTGAGGCATTGATTGTAAGGGCTAAAGCTCGGCAAGAATATCTCGCTGACCAATAGAGGCTTGTGGTCTAGGCGAAATACCGAGCGTCGGCCCCACATAGGCGGCTGATAGGCTGCCAGTACAGCTGGCATCTGTGAGGTGGGGGAGTTGAAACAGGCTACCTCCACGGGCTCGCGGCACATGGAGGGCTCACTAAATAAAAGTGCTCCAAGTGGTCGATTATCCAGCTGTCTGAGGCTGCGCAGGCGGCCAGTCAGGGTGCTGAGGGGAATGATACTGCGGGCATAGACCCAGGCTGTGCCGCCGCCCAGCAGCAGCACCTCGCGAATTAATGCCAATCGGCGCTGGGGTAACTTTAATGCCCGGCGCTCCGATAACCGGGGTACGCCCAGGTTCTGTCTTAGCACCTGTACTTTCAGCCTATTATCGCAGGCGTCCATTAGGCGCTGCGTAAGAGATCCGGTGTCCGACAGCCAGGGCCGCAACTGAGCGGGCACTCTATAGTCAGAAACGCTAGCCATCTGTCGCCACAGGGGCTCAGACACTGGATGAAAATCAGAAAATTGGGTTGAGGATAGAGCCATTAACTGCCCTTGGGGTAGATAGACGGCAAGCCTTCCGGGCGGGCCTTAAAACGCTTGTACTCCCACTGATACTGACTGGGTGCCAGGGCCACAATAGACTCTACTCCCCGATTAAGGGCATCTAGGCTAGTTTGCTGGTCGGCGCTATTAATCGCTTCTGCGGCTGGCATAAAGTGCAGTCGCCAGCCCCCATCTGCGCGCAGTGCGGTACACAGTAGCACCTGGCTGCCAGACTTTTGAATCAGATTGTGCACCAGAGTCATGGTCTGGGCTGGCACACCAAAAATGGGGGAGAAATCGCCACTGGCGGCCGGAGGTACCTGATCGGGCAAAATAGCTGTGGTCTCCCCTCTGCGCAGCGCCTTTAAGAGTGCAGCAACGCCGCGCACATTGGTAGGCACCAAGGTGGCACCGGCTCTCTGTCTTGAGGACTTTATCCAGTGTTCGAGCTGAGCCATTTTGGGAGGCTCGTACATTGAGGTCATAGTGGTCAGGGTGGATACCCAGAGGCCTATTACTTCCCAATTCCCCTGGTGGGGAACCAGCAAAATAGTACCCCTCGGGTTATCCAGCGCAGCCTGTAAATGTTCAGATCCCTCTACGCTGACTATTTTACTGAGCAACCACTGCGATGATTGGCGCCATAACTTGGGCGTCTCAAAAAAAGCCTGGCCCAGCTGAGACATGCGCTGTCTGCTGAGACCATCGAGCTCCTGTGCCGATAGCTGGGGATAGCAGAGAGCTAGGTTAATCTGGGTAACCCTGTAGGGGCGCGAATTGGTCAGGCGCAGAAAATGACCCAGCACAGCACCTAAATATCTGGCCACCCCCAGCGGCAGCCAGGCTATTATTTTTAATACAAACAGCAGTGCGTTGTTTTTCACAGCTTGCCAGGTAGCTCGTTTTGCAGATACTGGCGCAGCTCATCGCCGATTTCCTTATGCTCTAGGCCCAGCTCAATATTAGCTTTTAACAGGCCCATTTTACTGCCACAGTCATAGCGAATGCCCTCATATTCATAGGCTAGCACCTGCTCCTCGGCAAGCAGTGTCTGAATCGCATCGGTCAGCTGAAACTCCCCTCCGGCGCCAGGTTTTAGAGCCGCTAAATGAGTAAACAGCTGAGGTGTAAAGATATAGCGACCGGTCACACCCATATCAGAGGGCGCGTCCTCATGGGCGGGCTTCTCCACAATTTCGTCCAGCAGGTACACTCGGTCGGTCTGCTTGCTGCCACTGATCACACCATAGGAAGATATTTCAGGCCCAGGCACTTTCTGTACTGCAATCACAGAGCTTTTGTAAAAATCGTAGATCTCCACCATCTGCTTCATGGCGCCCTTGGGATGATGAATTAAATCGTCGGCCAACAGCACTGCAAAGGGCTCGTCGCCAACCAGGTGGGCTGCTGTAGAGACGGCATGGCCCAGGCCCAGGGCCTCGGTCTGACGGATATAGGTGCAGCTGACCCCTTTGGGCACAACGTTCTGGGCAATATCCAACAGCGCTTTTTTGCCGCGCTGCTCTAGCTGGTGCTCCAGCTCATAGGCTTTGTCAAAATGATCAGCAATGCTGCGTTTGGTACGCCCTGTAACAAAAATTAACTCTGTAATACCAGCTTCTACGGCTTCCTCAACTGCATATTGGATCAGTGGTTTGTCGACTACAGGCATCATTTCCTTAGGGCTGGCTTTGGTCGCCGGTAAAAATCTGGTTCCCATACCAGCTACTGGGAACACCGCCTTCCTAACCCTGTCGCCGCGCTTCACATGGTCCATTGCATACTCCTTTAACAAATGATCATTAGTTTGTGAGGCCGCATTATATCCATAATTGGTTGGCTCTACGCCATCAAATAGATTCATTAGCTATGGATTGCCCTATCTTTCTCGTTTTCCGGGCTTATAATTGCCGCTTCTCTGATTGGCAACAACATTTGTAGGTGATATGCGTGAGCAATCTCTGTGCTCCCCCTGATACTTTTCAGGAACTTATAGCAAGACTTCAGCAGTACTGGGCAGACCAGGGCTGCGTAGTAATGCAACCTCTGGATATGGAAGTAGGGGCGGGAACATTCCATCCGGCGACCTTTTTGCGCTCTATTGGTCCTGAGGTATGGAATGCTGCCTATGTACAGCCGAGCCGCAGGCCCACAGATGGCCGCTATGGGGAAAACCCCAATCGCCTGCAGCACTACTACCAGTTTCAGGTGGTGATGAAGCCCTCTCCTGCTGAATTTCAGGAACTGTATCTGGGTTCATTGCAAAATCTTGGCATAGATACGCTGGTGCACGATGTGCGCTTTGTTGAGGATAACTGGGAGTCGCCCACGCTGGGAGCCTGGGGTCTTGGCTGGGAAATTTGGCTAAATGGCATGGAAGTGTCCCAGTTTACCTATTTCCAGCAGGTAGGCGGCCTTGAATGCTATCCAGTCACTGGCGAAATTACCTATGGTCTGGAGCGTATCGCCATGTATTTGCAGGGTGTCGACAGTATCTATGATCTGGTCTGGGCCCATGGCCCCCAGGGTGATGTTAGCTACGGTGATGTGTTTCTGCAAAACGAACGAGAAATGTCCCAATTTAACTTTGAGCATGCAGATGTAGACTTTTTATTTACTGCCTTTGACCAGTATGAAAAAGACGCTCAGAGGCTGACTGAAGCACAGCTGCCACTGCCTGCTTATGAAATGGTAATGAAGGCATCCCATACATTTAACCTGCTGGATGCCCGCAAGGCCATCTCAGTAACAGAGCGTCAGCGATATATACTGCGTGTGCGCACATTGGCCCGCAGCGTGGCCCAGGGTTATTTCGATTCGCGCATGGCTGCGGGCTTCCCTCTCGCCGATAAAGCTATTGCGGCTGAGGTATTGGCCAAGCAGGCTGCTCCAGGAGAATCGAAATGAGTGCAGATTTTCTGGTTGAACTTGGCACCGAAGAGTTGCCGCCCAAAGCGCTGCTGTCCCTATCGAATGCCTTTACCCAGGGTATTGTGGATCGCCTAAAAGATGAGAATTTAAGCTTTGGTGAGGTGACGGCCTATGCAGCCCCCCGCCGTCTGGCGCTGGTGATCAACAGCCTGGATACCCAGGCACCCAATGCTGAACTGGTTGCCTGGGGACCGCCCGTTGGGGTTGCCTTCGATGCTGAGGGCCAGCCGACCCGAGCTGCCGAAGCCTTTGCCAAGAAAAACGATCTACTGGTTAGCGAATTAAATCAGCATATTGAGAATGATGGGCAACAGGACAAACTCTGTGTTAGACGCACAGAGACGGGCGCCCAGACCAAAACTCTGCTGGCTGATGTGATCAACGGCTCGCTTAGCGCTCTGCCTATTCCAAAGCGCATGCGCTGGGGCAGCAGCAAGGAAGAGTTTGTACGCCCGGTACAGTGGGCGGTACTGCTGTTCGATGGCCAGGTCTGTGAGGAGACGCTGTTGGGCGTAACCTCAGGCAATGTTAGTCGCGGCCATAGATTTCACAGCAGCGGAAATATTGTGATTGAATCGCCGCAGTCCTATGTTCAACAGCTACAGGACGCCTATGTGATCGCAGATTTTGCCAAGCGCCGAGAGATTATTCGCAGCGGCGTTGAGCAGCTGGCAGCCCAAGTGGAGGGCACAGCTGTAATTGATAGGGATCTGCTGGATGAGGTCAGCGCACTCAATGAATGGCCCGTGCCTCTGATGGGGCGTTTTGACGAACATTTTTTAGAGGTGCCTGCCCAGGCACTGATTTCATCCATGAAGGAGCATCAAAAATATTTTCATCTGGTTGATGCTGAGGGCAAGCTGATATCCGCGTTTATTACCGTGGCCAATATTGAGAGCCTGGATCCCGGCCAGGTTATCAGTGGCAATGAGCGAGTTATTCGCCCCCGCCTCGCTGATGCCGCATTTTTCTATAGTAACGATAAAAAAACTACCCTGGAAAGTCGTCGCGATTCACTTAAACAGGTGGTATTCCAGGTTGCTCTGGGCTCCCTGTATAACAAAACTGAACGTGTTGCCGCACTGGCAGAGAGTCTATGTGATAGCACCGGCGCTGAAAAAGCCCTCGCTCGCCGAGCCGCAGAACTCTGTAAGTCTGATCTGGTGACCGATATGGTGGGTGAGTTTGACGACCTGCAGGGCTCCATGGGTCGCGACTATGCTCTCAATGATGGCGAGCCCAAAGAAGTGGCTGAAGCGCTGTTCGAACAGTATCTGCCGCGCTTTGCTGGCGATCTGATCCCCAGTACAGCCACGGGCGCCACCCTGGCACTGGCCGATCGTCTAGATAGCCTGGTGGGTATATTTAGTATTGGCCAACAGCCCTCTGGATCCAGAGATCCTTTTGCCCTGCGTCGTGCCAGCCTGGGTGTATTAAGGATTATTATCGAACGGGATATTGATCTGGATTTAACTCAGGCAATCAGCAGCGCTGCCGATCAATTTGCCGATCTCAGCGGAGCTAAACTGTCTGGTGATGAGTTATGTGAGCAAGTACTTACTTATATTTTAGAGCGCTTTAAAACATGGTATAAGGAAGAGGGAATAAGCTCAGAGGTGTTTTCTGCAGTGTCCTCTCTGGGCCTATCTAACCCACTGGATATCAATGCCAGAATACAGGCGGTGCAGCAGTTTTCTCAGTTACCCGAGGCTGTTTCCCTGGCAGCAGCTAACAAGCGAGTGTCCAATATACTTGCCAAACAGCTGGGTACCAGTAGTCCTGCTGCCATTGATCCCAAGCTACTCCAGGAGGATGCAGAACAGCTGTTAGCCGCTGAGATCGATCGTCTCACTCAGGTGGTCGCGCCGTTATTTGCACAGCGGGATTACACTGGTGTTCTCAGTCAGCTAGCTAAACTCCGTGAACCTGTGGATAGGTTTTTTGACGATGTAATGGTGATGGCGGAGGATATTCAGGTGCGCAACAATCGCCTGGCTTTATTACACAGCCTAAGGCAGCTGTTTATCAATGTTGCAGATATCTCCCAGCTGGCACCGGCAAAGTAACCAACAGGGGCCAGGTTCAGGCCGTACTAACAGGTAAGCTAAACATGGAAAGGGCAAAGCTCTGGTGGTGGGCGCTAAGATCGGCAATCTTTTATGTCGGCTTTGTCGCTGTGGTAGCACTGATGAGTGCTCTAGCCTGCCTTCTGTGTTTTCTGCCCTTTCCAATTCTTCAGCATATAGCCACCACAGGCAATCAGCTGTCCATGCTGTGGTTGCGCCTAACCTGCAACATTCATATTGTAGTCAGCGGTGAAAACAATGTACCCCATGGTCCCTGCCTGGTTCTCAGTAACCACCAGAGTACCTGGGAAACCTTCTATCTGCAGTGGTACTTCCAGCCCGCCAGCGTTATTTTAAAGCGTGGGCTACTATGGATACCCCTGTTTGGATGGGCGCTGGCGCTTATGCAGCCGATTGCTATAAAGCGCTCCAGGCCAGCAAAGGCCATTCGGTTTGTATTGAAGCAGGGAGCTCAGCGCCTGGCAGCAGGCAACAGGGTGGTGATTTACCCTGAGGGAACCAGAGTAAGTACTGAGCAGCTAGGCGAGTTTAAAACCAGCGGTGCTGCCCTGGCCAAAAAAGCCGGCGTGCCCATAGTGCCAGTGGCCCATAATGCTGGACATCACTGGCCGCGGGATAGCTGGATTAAGCGGCCTGGAACCATTTATATGCATATAGGCCCGCTTATCGATAGCAGCTCCAAGGACCCGAGGGAACTCACAGCTGAGGCCCGAGACTGGATCAACAACGCACTCTAGCTGCCAACCCGAGCACAAAATACTCTATTTATTGAGGATACAATCCAGTTTATTGCTGCCAGTAGCGCAGCCAGCAAAAGGATGCCTAAATCGATGGATAACCGCAAAAACACCAAACGACCCAGCCCCATAGAGAAGCGCCACAAGAATCGAAGAGTCATTCCAGATCGCAGAGAAGAGGTCAGGTTTGAACCCCTAAAAGAGGATCGCCGCCAAAACAGCGGACGGCGAGCTACAGACAGAGATGTGTGGAAACCTATTAATTAGGTAATATTAATAGGTTTTATTGATTTTAAACGTCCAGATTCACCACTGATAGCGCATTGGTTTCAATAAACTCGCGCCTGGGTTCCACATGATCGCCCATCAGGGTGGTAAACATCAGGTCGGCGGCAATTGCATCCTCAATAGTCACCACCAGCATGCGGCGGCTTTCGGGATCCATAGTGGTTTCCCACAGCTGTTCCGGATTCATTTCTCCCAGCCCTTTATATCGCTGAGTATTGATACCGCGGCGAGATTCAGCCATCAACCAGTCCAGCGCCTCTTTAAAGCTGGCCACCTGTTGTTCACGCTCTCCGCGTTTCACGTAAGCGCCCTCTTCAATCAGTCCCTGTAAGGTCCGACCTAGCTCCACTATGGCGGCATATTCATTAGACGCAAAGAAATCCCGCCCAAAGCTATGGTAATGAGGCACACCATGAGCCGTAATTTCAATATTGGGAATAAATAAATTGCGCTCTTTGTCCTCTTTAACAGAGACCTGATAGCGGTGAGTGCCACTAGCAACTTCTTGGAGTTTTTCCTGGAGTTCGCTGCACCATCCCTCAAGATCGCTGCTTTTTTGCAGAAGTTTCTCATCCAGACTACTGATGTAAACCAGGGCTTCCAGCAACTCAATAGGATAGACCAGAGACATACGATTAATCAGGTCAGCCACATGTCTGAACTGGCTCACCAAAGCCTCGAGAGCCGTGCCCTGAATACCTGGAGCCTTAGCATTAACATGCAGGCTGGCGCTCTCTAGGGCTTTCTGAGTCAGGTAGACTAACAGCGCCGCATCATCTTTGACGTACTGCTCGCTCTTACCTTTGGTAACCTTATACAGCGGTGGCTGGGCAATAAAGATATGGCCATTCTCCACCAGCTCACGCATCTGCCTAAAGAAGAAGGTCAACAACAGGGTGCGGATATGCGAACCATCCACATCCGCATCCGTCATAATAACTATGGTGTGATAGCGCAGCTTCTCGAGGTTAAACTCCTCAGCGCCTATGCCACAACCCAGAGCTGTGATCAGAGTTCCCACCTCAACACTGGATAGCATTTTATCGAAGCGCGCCTTCTCAACATTGAGAATTTTTCCCTTTAGCGGCAGTATCGCCTGGGTTTTTCTGGCGCGCCCCTGTTTTGCAGAACCACCCGCAGAATCACCCTCCACCAGGTAAAGCTCCGAAAGGGCTGGATCTTTTTCCTGACAGTCGGCCAATTTGCCTGGCAGACCAGCAATATCCAGAGCCCCTTTGCGGCGAGTCATCTCGCGGGCCTTACGGGCTGCCTCGCGGGCGCGAGCGGCATCAATCATCTTATTGACCACTGCGCGGGCTTCCTGAGGGAATTCCATTAAATAATCGGTGAATTTTTCACCCATTTCCTGTTCAACCGCAGTTTTTACCTCCGAGCTCACCAACTTATCTTTGGTCTGAGAGGAAAACTTAGGGTCTGGCACCTTAACGGAAATAATCCCGGTTAAGCCCTCGCGGGCATCATCGCCGGTGGTGGCCACCTTAGACTTGCCATTTATGCCTTCTTTCTCAATATAAGTATTAAGCCCTCGCGTCAGAGCTGAACGGAAACCCGCCAAATGGGTTCCGCCATCTCGCTGAGGTATGTTATTGGTGTAGCAGAGGATATTTTCCTGAAAACCATCATTCCACTGTAGGGCAACCTCAACGCTGGTGCCGTCTTCACGATCAGTGTTGAAATGCATGATTTTATTAACCGTGCTCTTATTGGTGTTCAAATATTCTACAAAGGCCCTTAAGCCACCTTCGTAAGCATAGGTCTCCTCTTTACCAGAGCGATCGTCCTGCAAAACAATGCAGACGCCGGAGTTGAGGAATGACAGCTCTCGCAGACGCTTGGCCAGTTGATCAAAATGGAATTGAATATTAGTAAATGTATCCTCAGAGGGCTCAAAGTAAACCTCTGTACCGGATTCATCTGTATCACCAATAACAGCCAAGGGGCCGTCCGGCACACCATGAGAATAGGTTTGCTCATGAACCTTGCCGTTGCGACGAATGGTAAGGCGCATTTTTTTGGATAGCGCATTAACAACAGACACGCCCACGCCATGTAAGCCGCCAGAGACCTTGTAGCTATTATCGTCAAATTTACCCCCAGCATGGAGTACAGTCATAATAACTTCAGCGGCAGAGACGCCTTCGTCATGCATCTCTGTGGGAATGCCGCGCCCATTATCAAAGACAGTAATAGCCTCATTGGGGTGAATAATAATGCGTATTTCAGAGCAGTGGCCGGCCAGGGCCTCATCTATAGAATTATCGACCACCTCAAACACCATATGGTGAAGACCGGTGCCATCGTCTGTGTCGCCAATATACATGCCCGGGCGCTTGCGAACCGCATCTAGCCCCTTAAGTACCTTGATGCTCGACGAGTCATAGTTCACTTCTTCACTCATAGCTTATTCTTTTCCCGTTATTCAATCCGCCGAAGCAACACCATGTTCCATGTGGAACATTTGGTGCGCCATTCCATCCACCAACATCTGAAAATCTTGTTTATCCACACCAGTCATAAAGTACTGGCAATCTAACCTGTTAAGGCAGGCAATTACCTGCGCCCTGTGTTCATAATCCAATTCGGCAGGCAAGTCATCTAACAAAAACAAGCAGGACTGGCCCATCCTCTCTCGATAATGGGCTGCCTGAGCCAGCTTTAAAGCATAAACCAAAAGCTTGGTCTGGCCTCTAGATAACACCTCTGCTGCAACAGCACCATCAACCTTGATGCGGATATCAGCCTTATGGGCTCCGTGGTTGGTACTACCCAGAGCCATATCTCTCTTGCGATCCAGCTCAAAAACCTGAGCTAGGGCCTGGCCTTCTGCCCAACCCTGGTAGTACTCAAGCTCCACCTCGCCCAAGCCATCAAAGGACGAAGCCACCTGCTTTACAATACCTGACAACTCCAACAAATAGCGCTGACGGTAGTCTGTTACCTGCTCCGCCAAAGGGAGAAGCTCAGCCGTCCAGGCAGCTAATGTATCTTCGCCCATTCTACCATGTCGAAGCAGTTGATTGCGCTGTTTTAACGCTTTTTGGAAGCGCCTCCAAAGGTTTGTGTAGCCATGTTCCACGTGGAACACACCCCAATCCAAAAACTGCCGTCGCTGTAGGGGGCCACCTTCTAAAAGAGTAAAGCTATGGGCATCGATAAGCTGCAAAGGCAGCTCCTCTACCAGCTGCGCCGCTGACTGCAGCGACTTGCCATCAATGCGTGCTTCGAACTTGCCCTGGGCTGTGCGCCGGATGCCCAGCTGGTGACTGGTTTTAGATATTTCCCGCTCTATGCGGGCGGAGACCACAAGCTCATCGGCCAGCTTATTGACCACGACTCGCAAATCTCTGTGCTTAAAGGAACGGCCGCGGCCAAGAATATAGATAGCCTCGAGCAGGCTGGTTTTACCGCTGCCATTTGAGCCATAAATCACATTGGCTCCCGGATGGCAGTCTATTTGGACACTGGCAAGATTTCTTACTTGTAGAACATCCAAGCGAGACAGACGCATGGATGACTGATTACTTTAGTAAAGGAGCGGCGTTAACCAAGATTACAGTCTCATTGGCATAACGACATAGACAGCAGCGCCATTGGCGGCATCTTCAACCAGCGCACTGCTATTGGAGTCAGACAGAGTAAAGCGGATCTCTGAGCCCTTAAGAACATTGAGCACATCAAGCAGGTAGCTCACATTAAAGCCTATTTCCAGGTCATCGCCAGCGTAATTTACTGAGACCTCTTCCTCCGCCTCCTCCTGCTCAGGGTTATTGGCAACCATTTTAATCGCTCCATTGGAGAGCAATATGCGCACACCCCTGTACTTCTCGTTAGAGAGGATTGCCGTGCGCCCAAAGGCCTGCTTGAGCTCAGCGCGATCACCTACCACCTGCTTGTCACCACCTTTGGGCAGAACTCGGTCATAGTCAGGATAGGCACCGTCCACCAATTTAGAAGTAAAACAGTAGTCAGTGCCAGTAATACGAATATGGTTGGCCCCCATAGACAGCTGCACCTCTTCATCACCCAAAAGACGCGACAGCTCCATAATGCCTTTGCGGGGCAAAATGGCAGTCATAGTGCCCTCAACCTCAACCTCACAGTCGCCGTCACAGAGAGCCATTCTATGGCCATCTGTGGCTACGGCGCGCAACTTATTAGTCGACACCTCCCACAGCATGCCGTTGAGGTAGTATCTGACATCCTGCTGGGCCATAGCGAAAGAGGTTGCCTCAATCAATGCCTTGAGTGTGCTCGCCTGAACCCCAAACTCAATAGACTTCTCGCCCTCATCTACCGAAGGAAACTCATTGGCTGGAAGTGTTGCCAGGGTAAATTTGCTGCGACCACTTTTTAACTGGGCCTTACCATCACTGCTCGAAAAATCTAGGCTGGCCTCCTCGGGAAGAGAGCGACAGATATCAAGGAACTTGCGGGCTGAAACCGTTACTTCGCCCTCCTCACCCGCAGAGCCCACTTCGGTGGAGCCTACTATTTCAACTTCCAGGTCGGTACCAGTCAGGGACAGACGATTACCCTGCAGGCTCAAAAGTACATTGGACAGAATGGGCAGGGTCTGACGGCGCTCTACAACACCTACAACCAGCTGCAACGGGTTTAATAACGCTTCGCGAGAAAGGCTAAATTTCATGGTAACTTATCTGCTCCAACTGTCTAAAAAGGTAATTTATTAAATGGCGCCAATCAGGTTGATAGCGTCCTGTAGAGATTCTTAAGGTCTCTTTGCACTTCCCTATCTATGGTTTCGAGCTCCTTCACCTTGCGGCAAGCATGCAACACCGTAGTGTGGTCTCTACCCCCAAAAGACTCACCAATTTCTGGCAAGCTGTGATTGGTAAGCTCTTTGGCTATAGACATGGCCACCTGACGGGGCCGCGCCACCGATCGACTGCGCCGCTTGGACAGCAGGTCCGACATCTTAAGCTTATAGTAGTCAGCCACCACGCGCTGAATATTGTCTATGGTAACTAGCTTATCCTGAAGTGCCAACAGATCTTTCAGGGATTCACGAATTAAATCTATATCAATTGCCCGACCGGTAAACTGAGCATGGGCCATCACCCTTTTTAGTGCCCCCTCCAGCTCACGAACATTAGAGCGAATACGCTGGGCAATAAAAAATGCTGCATCCTTGGATAGTGACATACCTGCCTGCTCCGCCTTATTGATCAGGATAGCGGCACGAGTCTCCAATTCAGGAGGCTCAACCGCGACGGTTAAGCCCCAACCAAATCGAGACTTCAGTCGCTCCTCTACACCGTCAATTTCTTTGGGGTATCGGTCGCAGGTAAGAATCATCTGCTGCCCCCCCTCAAGCAAAGCATTGTAGGTATGGAAAAACTCTTCCTGTGAGCGCTCTTTACCAGCAAAAAATTGAATATCATCGATCAACAGTGCATCCACAGAGCGGTAAAAGCGCTTAAACTCGTCAATTGCCTTCAACTGCAGAGCCTTGACCATATCGGCCACAAAGCGCTCAGAGTGCAGATAGACAATTTTAGCGTCAGGTTTTTTAGCTTTGAGCGCATTACCCACCGCATGCATAAGGTGGGTTTTACCCAAGCCAACGCCGCCATAGATGAACAGCGGGTTATAGGATCCACCGGGATTTTCAGCGACCTGTTGAGCAGCGGCAAAGGCCAGCTGATTGGACTTACCCTCAACAAAACTGTCAAAGGTGAAATTGCTATTTAAATTAGTCTTAAGGCTGCTCTCAGCTGCCGACCGAATAATTGTTGGCGCATCGACAATAATCTGGGAGTCACTTATCGGCTGGTTAGTATCAGCATTAGAATTAGAAATTACCGACCGCTCTGACCCCAGCGAACCGTTGGAACCGAACTGATCTGAAGTCTTGCTTTGGAACTGAGGCTGCCTTGCGGGCCTGGCAGTAACACCTAGAGAGACTGAGCTACCACCCAACTGGTTAAACAGCTCCTCAATGCGAGAAAAAAACTTACTCTTAACCCAGTCTTCAATAAAACGATTTGGCGCAATTAACTTGACCCCAATATCACCAGTGGTAGGACCATTTCCAGGCTCAATAGTTAGCGGCCTTATCCAGGTATTAAACTGCTGTTCAGGCATCTCATCTTTGAGCTGACTCTGACAGCGAGACCAAACCGTTTCTGGCACATCAAACCCCATCTAACACAACCTTAAATTACCCAATGAGCTTTCAAATAATCAAACAGCATTCCCTTAGAGCGGAGTAGATCTATATCCTAAAAGCCCTGCTTTAATTAACTGAAAAACCGCAGTTTCGTTATTATTTTTTAATTTCTTCTATATGTGTGGATTCTATACCCTGTAATTGGGATTATCCACACAGCGAAAAACAGCCTCATTGTCAGAAGAAAAATAATAACCATGTAAATCAATGCTTTAGGTAAAAACAATGTTTTTTTTATCAACAACAAAAAGGAAATAACTGATTAAAAAACAATCAATTTTTGGGGATAACCTGTGGATATACAGTAGAAAACCAGTGTTTAACCGACAATTTATGCCTTAAACAAAGGTGCCTTCAAAAAACTTTAAATCGAACGTGACCAGCACCAACCATACAGTCACTTTCCAATACAGAAGGAAGAAAAGATACGGCCCAACAAATCATCAGAAGTAAACTGACCCGTGATTTCACTGAGATTGTTCTGTGCCTGGCGAAGGTCCTCCGCAAGCAGTTCACCGGCACCAGTTTCCTCGAGCTGTTGAATGCCTGTGGATACCAGCTCCAGGGCTCGAGCCAGGGCATCTAAATGCCGTCGACGAGCAGAAAAAACACCCTCAGCCTGGTCCTGATAACCAGCTACCTGCTGCAGGTGAGCGGTTAATTGGGCAATGCCCTGCTTTTGTTTGGCAGACAGTGCAAAACAGCCCTCTCGGCCCTCTACAGCGCCAGGTTGTTGGTCGCAGCGATCTATCTTATTCAGCACCAGTATCAACGGCTGACGTGCCTCTGGAAACCGAATAAAATATTCCGGCCAGATTTCGTGAAGATCGGGGCTGTCTGTCTCGGTAATATCAACGACAAACAGAATTAAATCGGCTTTTTCGATCTCAGACCAGGCTCGCCGCACGCCCTCGATCTCAACCTCATCAGAGGTCTCACGCAGCCCAGCCGTATCTACAATATTCAGGGGCAAACCACCCAGGCTAATTTTCTCACGCAGTACGTCCCTAGTGGTGCCAGCTACAGGGGTTACTATGGCAGTATCAGTCCCTGCCAACGCATTAAGCAGGCTCGACTTGCCAGCGTTGGGCTTACCAGCGAGAACCAGGGTCATACCTTCTCGCAACAGAGAGCCCTGCTCTGCCCGGGACATTATCTGCCTGAGCTCTGCCTGCAGGTTACGCAGATTGGCCCGCAGATTTTCATCAGCCAAAAAGTCAATTTCTTCCTCCGGAAAATCAATCGCGGCCTCGACATAGATTCTCAGTTGAATCATGGTTTCAACTAGCTGGGTAACCAGAGTAGAAAACTCCCCCTGCAGAGATTTAATCGCCGAACGAGCAGCCTGGTAGGAACTGGCATCAATGAGATCTGCAACAGCTTCCGCCTGAGCCAGATCCATTTTATCATTGAGAAAAGCCCGCTCACTAAACTCCCCTGGCCTAGCCAACCGGGCTCCCAGCTCTATACATCTCTGTACCAGCCGGTCTAGCACCACCTGGCCGCCATGGCCCTGCAACTCTAGTACTGTCTCCCCAGTGAAGCTATTGGGCCCGGGGAAATAAACCGCCACCCCTTCGTCAATCACATCTCCACTGTCATCGATAAAACTACTGTAGGTTGCCTGCCTTGATTGAAGATTTTTGTTAGCGCCCAAAATACCCTGTATAAAGGGGTCCAGATCAGTGCCAGATAGCCTAACTATGCCTATACCTCCGCGACCTTGAGCAGTGGCAATGGCAACAATGGTGTCTCTATTATTGGCAAGGGAGTGAGCTTGAGCTGTCATGGAATCATTATGCCAGAGAAAAAAGGCTCCGTTGGGAGCCTTTTAGTTTGATTGAATCAGTTCTTTTTAGCTGTTTGAATTTGTCGATTAACAAACCATTGTTGGGCCATCGACAGCAAATTATTGACTGTCCAATAAAGCACCAGACCAGCAGGGAAGATCATAAAGAAAAAGGTAAAGACAATAGGTAAAAACTGCATAACACGAGCCTGCATAGGGTCTGTAGGCATTGGCTGCAATTTCTGCATTAGCATCATGCTGGCGCCCATAAGAATGGGCAATACAAATAGGGGATCTTTGGCAGAAAGATCCTGGATCCAAAATATCCAGGGTGAGTGGCGAATCTCAACAGATTCCAGCAACACCCAATAAAGGGCGAGAAACACGGGCATCTGCAATAGCATCGGCAGACAGCCACCAGCCGGATTGACCTTCTCTTTCTTATACAGGCCCATCAATTCCTGAGACATTTTTTGCCGGTCGTCTCCATAGAGCTCTTTTAGGCGCGCCATTTCTGGCTGCAGGTTACGCATTTTCGCCATGGATTTAAGACTAGCAGCTGAGAGAGGATAGAGTGCAATCTTAATGACCAGGGTCAGTAAAATAATTGACCAACCCCAGTTTCCTATCACAGACTGAATCATCTTAAGACCTGCGAACAAAGGCTTGGCAAGCATCCATAAGAAACCATAATCAATGGTCAAATCCAGGTATTCTGCCAGCTTAGCCAGTCGCTCTTGATCTTTGGGGCCCACATAAAATTCCGCCCTATACTCCCCAAAACCGCCTGGGGCAACAGCAATCCGCTGCCCTGTAAAGTCCATTAAATACAGATCTTTGCCAGATCTCTTGCGCAGGCTAAAAGTATTTTTATCCTCAGCTGGTGGTACCCAGGCACTCACAAAGTAATGTTGAATCATGGCCACCCAGCCGCCCTGGATCCTGGCCTTAACTGATTCGTCCTCCAGATCACCAAAGTCATACTTGGCGTAGTTTTTGTCCTCTTTTCTTATGGCAGCACCGAGAAACGGCATCACACCGCCGCTGGATGTCACAGCAGGTGGTTTTGAATCCCTTTTAATCTGTCCATAAAAGTTCGCCTGCCATGGCTCAACTGTCAAATTATTAATTAGGTACTTAACTCCAATACTGTAATCCCCAGCAACAAACTCAAACCGTTTAACAATTTTTACGCCATTTTGATTGAGCGTGAAATCAACATTAATGCTATCGGACATACCAAGGTTGTAGCTGCTGTCAGCCACAGAAAACTCTGGACGACCCTCAGCTGTGTCAGTCCCGTTTTGTCCTATCAACCCGCTCTGAGCCACATAAAGGCTGTCAGCCGATCTATTGAGCAAGGTAAAAGGTGCGCCATTATCGTCAGGCATAGCGGTAAAATGCTGAAGAAGTTGAGCCTCAACTATATCCCCGCCCAATGTATCAATAGTCACCCGCAAAACATCTGTTGTTACCACCACCAACCGATTATTGATAACGGGCGTTACCTCTATTGGCAAATCTTGTACAACAACTGGTAGTTCAGAGCCCAGATCATCTGCCTGGGGTACAGGCAAATCACTGGCTTGCAGTTCTGGCACATACACCTCAGATGCGGCTATCTGTTGTTTATTCTCACTGTCCCACTTATCCCATTCGATAAGTAAAAGCCAGATAACAACGCCTATAGCGACTAAATTAAGTGTTTTTTGCCAATCCATACTATTTATCACTCTGAGTGGTTAGTGTTGCTGACTTCATGTTTATTATTACTGTTTTTGACTACTGGATCGTATCCGCCAGGATGAAAAGGATGGCATTTTATAAGTCTTCGCGCCGTCATATAACCCCCTTTAATAAATCCATGGGTATTCAACGCTTCTTCGGCATAGGCAGAACAGCTGGGATGAAAACGACAATTATTTCCCAACCATGGGCTGATAGCATACCTATATAGTTTGATCAGACCTAAGGCGATTTTAACCATTGTTATTATCCAAGCCTTCACAGCGCTGGCGCAGTCTGCCCCAAGATTGCTTCAACAACAAGTTCAGCTCTGTTTTGCTCAACTTGTCGGCATCTTTACGCGCCAAGAAAATAATATCCAAGGCTGTGGGGAATTGTGCCTGACGAAAAGTTTCTCGCACTAGGCGTTTAACGCGATTGCGGCCCACAGCGGTTGGAATATTTTTTTTACCCACCACAAGACCAAGACGAGACTGATCGCAATCACTTTGTTTAGCAAGTAACAGCAGTTTAGGGTGGGCAACTTTGAGCTTATTGCGGTCGAAAACCTCCTGATATTCGGAGGCTTTGAGAAGACGTCGATTTTTGCTGAAGCTATAACTGGGCACGGAGCCCTAAAACCTTAGGCTGCCAGGCGCTTGCGGCCCTTGGCACGACGACGGTTAAGTACTGCGCGGCCGCCTTTAGTGGCCATACGTGATCTAAAGCCGTGGGTGCGCTTGCGCTTTAAGTTGCTGGGTTGAAATGTTCTTTTCATGGCTCTAAATCCAAAAAATAAATGGCGGTACTTTGTTAAGGCGGGCGATTCTAATGAAATTAGCTCGCTATATCAACGCTTTATTGCCTTATTCTTAGTTATATTCATGTAAGCATCTAAATCAGCAATAGCGGCTTATGACCTAACAGCTGCCCCACAACTTATCCCCAAATCAATTAACAGTGATCTATATAATCAAGCAAAATTACTTTTCTGTGGAAACAACTGTATAAGATCGAATTTAATAAACAAATAGTTAACCTTATACCAGTCCAAATTTAACAGCCTAAAACTATCCCCAATCATAACCGGGCTATTAACAGTCATAACAACCTCATCTCTACCGATTCATACAACTCCGAATGGGCTATAAGCTATTGAAATACAATTAAATTTTAAGTTTATTAACAAAAAAAGGCCTGCCTAATAACAACAGTAAATAAATAAACACTATAAATAGATAATAATATTACTTACTTATAAGTATAAAAAAGCCCAGTTAACCACAGGGTCGGCAGCGCAATAAAACTACTTATTTTTTCGAGCTACAACCGTATAATGCCCCCCTAGTTTAATTAGCGACAATATTTACTATGCAGCATCCGGACAGGTTTGACGTAATTGTTATAGGCGGCGGACATGCAGGCACTGAAGCCTGTCTGGCGTCTGCACGCATGGGCTGTAAGACATTGCTGCTAACTCATAATATTGAAACCCTTGGTCAGATGTCCTGTAATCCCGCAATTGGTGGTATTGGCAAGAGCCACCTAGTCAAAGAGATTGATGCCTTGGGTGGGGCCATGGCTGCAGCAACAGATCTGGGCGGCATTCAATTTCGAGTCCTCAATTCACGCAAAGGGCCTGCAGTAAGAGCCACCAGGGCTCAGGCGGACAGAGTTCGCTACAAAGCAGCCATTCGCAATATTTTAGAAAACCAACCTAATCTCAGTATTTTCCAACAGTCGGTAGACGATTTGATTGTTGAGGGCGACCGAGTTAAAGGTGTGATCACTCAGATGGGACTTGTGTTTAATGCCAAAACCGTTGTGGTTACCGCAGGCACATTCCTGGCAGGCAAGGTTCATATAGGTCTGGAAAATCATTCAGCTGGTAGAGCCGGCGATCCCCCTGCTGAGGCTCTGGCCAAAAGACTGAGAGAATTACCTTTTCGCGTGGAGCGATTAAAAACTGGGACACCACCAAGGATTGATGCCCGCACTGTCGATTTCAGCAATCTTCAAGAGCAGTGGGGCGACCAGCCAGAACCAGTAATGTCTTACCTGGGTTCTGTGGAGGACCATCCACAGCAAACCTGCTGCTGGATTACCTACACCAATGCCAATACCCACGATATTATCCGTGGTGGCATGGATAGATCCCCTATGTACACCGGAGTTATTGATGGGGTTGGCCCAAGATACTGCCCCTCTATCGAGGATAAGGTGGTGCGCTTTGCCGATAAAGATCAACATCAAATCTTTGTTGAGCCAGAGGGCCTGGACACCCATGAACTCTACCCCAACGGTATTTCAACCAGCCTCCCCTTTGATGTTCAACTCAATCTGGTGCGCTCAATCAGCGGTTTTGAGAAGGCACATATCACCAGACCAGGCTATGCCATCGAGTATGATTATTTTAACCCCCAAGATTTAAAGTACAGTCTTGAAACCAAGGCGGTACAGGGGTTATTTTTTGCTGGACAGATCAATGGTACAACCGGCTACGAAGAAGCTGGAGCTCAGGGTTTGCTGGCTGGCACCAATGCCGCGCTGCAGGTTCAGGACAAAGACAGTTGGTGTCCAAGAAGGGATAACGCCTATATGGGTGTGCTGGTCGATGATCTAATCAGTATGGGCACCGCAGAGCCCTATCGCATGTTTACCAGCAGAGCGGAATACCGACTCTTACTGCGTGAAGACAATGCAGATTTACGTCTAACTGAAAAGGGCCGTGAGTTGGGGTTGGTAGACGATAACCGCTGGCAACAGTTTAGTGAAAAGCGCGAAGCAATTGAGCTTGAACGCCAGCGGCTTAAAAACACCTGGGTACAACCAGGCACAGCTGCAGCCGAAAAGCTTGCGGACCATATAGAGAACAAGCTCTCCCATGAGTACAGCCTGTTTGAACTGCTTAAAAGACCTGAACTGAATCATGGCATTATTGACTCTCTGTTTCCCAAAGAGGATAGAGAACTAAGCCCAGTAGTGGCCGAGCAGGTTGAGATAGACGCCAAATACAGTGGATATATAAATAGGCAACAGGACGAAATTGACCGCCTCCAGCGCCATGAAAACACAGCCATCCCCAGGGACTTTGACTATAAAAGTATCCTCGGCCTATCCAATGAAGTAAAACAGAAACTCGATGATGCCATGCCAGAGACCCTGGCCAGGGCAGCACGTATACCTGGTGTTACCCCAGCCGCTATATCCCTTCTTCTGGTGTCACTCAAAAAACATGCCGCCTGATAACCACAGCCTCTATGGTCAAAGCTTAAAAAATACTAAGCGAACAAGGCTGCAAGCTGGTATCCACAGCTTGGATATAGCCTGTTCTCCAAGTCAGGTAGACAGCCTGTTAGTTTACTTGGATATGCTGGAGCGCTGGAATAAAGCCTACAATTTGACCGCCATCCGCGACCCATTACAGATGATCGATCTACATCTTTTGGATAGTCTGGCTATCTTGCCCTTTATAGATAATTCCTCACATATTATTGATGTAGGCACAGGCCCTGGATTGCCTGGAATACCCCTATCTATTATATGTCCAGATAAAACTTTTACCCTGCTCGACAGTAATGGCAAAAAAACAAGATTCCTGTTTCAGGCAATTAATGAGCTGGGTTTAGCCAATGTGACGGAGGTCAATGCCAGGGTAGAGGAATTTCAGCCAACAAAACCCTTCGATACTGTGTTAAGCCGGGCATTTAGCTCTATCCCGGATATGCTTGTGAACTGTTCACACCTTATTTCAGATCAGGGTCAGTTTATGGCCATGAAAGGCAAAATTCCTGAATCGGAGTTGAGCCAACTAGATAAAAACTATAAGGTCTCAGACTTGTGTCGATTAGTAGTACCAGGTGTTGAAGGCGAACGACACCTGGTGAAAATTACTAAAACTAATCGATCGCCAGATTTAAACCTTTAAAGGTACATGCAGTGGTTCGAATACTCTCAATAGCAAATCAAAAAGGCGGCGTTGGCAAAACCACCACTAGCGTGAACCTGGCTGCCTCCCTGGCTGCCTATAAAAAGCGTGTGCTTTTGGTGGACATAGATCCACAGGGCAATGCAACCATGGGCTCAGGTATCAATAAAGCTGAGTGTAAGCGCAGTGTCTACCATGTATTAACTGAAAAGAATGCTATAGAAGATGTGATTGTTACTGCAGAGCAGGGCAAATATCATCTTTTGCCCGCCAATGGTGATTTGGTGGCTGCAGAAGTAGAGTTAATGCAGGAGATTGGCCGTGAGAGTCGCCTGCGGCATGCAATAAAGCGGGTTGAGGCTAACTATGACTATGTGATTATTGACTGCCCTCCTTCGCTGAATATGCTAACTGTCAACGCACTGGTGGCCAGCGATGGCGTGCTGATACCTATGCAGTGCGAGTACTATGCGCTTGAGGGGCTGTCTGCCCTGAACAATACTATTCGCCAAATCGCCAAGTTAATTAACCCAAGATTGCGCATAGAAGGTATATTGCGCACCATGTACGACCCACGCAGCAGCTTGACCAATGCAGTATCAGCCCAGCTGAGAAAGTACTTTGGGGATCGGGTTTACCGGGTGAGTATTCCGCGCAATGTCAGGTTGGCGGAAGCCCCCAGTCATGGCAAGCCGGCACTGGCCTATGATAGAAACTCAAAGGGTTCTGTAGCTTACCTGGCCTTGGCCGGTGAGATACTAAGACAGGAAAAAGCAGCGCAAGCACCTAAACCACAGGCAGCAGGAAGAAGATAAATGGCGGCAAAACGACAGAGTCTTGGCAAAGGATTGGATGCTCTTCTCGGTATACCTGAGGACGCAGAGACACTGCAGGACCAGGCCGTTATTGACTCCTCTCAGGAATTGCTTGCACAGACCTTAGCTGATGCAGTTTCGCCAGCAGATGGCAGCCTTCAAAACTTACCGGTGGAGTTCTTGCATCCTGGCCAATACCAACCCAGGCGAGATCTAAATTCCGAGGCGCTCCAGGAATTAGCTGACTCAATTGCCACCCAGGGTGTTATGCAGCCTATTATTGTTCGTCCCACCGGTGACAATAAGTATGAAATTATTGCTGGAGAGCGGCGGTGGAGAGCCACCCAGCAGGCCGGGTTGGATACTATCCCAGCCATAGTCAGGGAAGTTACCGATGAGGCGACCATCGCAATGGCCCTTATCGAAAATATTCAGCGCGAAGATCTGAATGCCATGGAAGAGAGCTTGGCGTTAATTCGCCTGCGGGATGAATTTAAGCTTACCCAGCAGCAGGTAGCAGATGCTGTGAGCAAGTCCAGGTCTGCCGTCACTAATTTAATGCGCCTGGCCTCTCTGGAAAAAGCAGTGCAACAACAGCTGGAGCGCGGTGAGCTGGAATTGGGCCATGCCAAATGTCTTCTCGGGCTTGAGGGCAATGCTCAAATTGAAGCCGCGCGATCTGTAGCTGCCAATGCTATGACCGTTCGCCAGACAGAGGTGCTGGTCAAGAAACTGCAGAACCCTAGTCCAGATACCAAACCACAGGCCCCCAATCCAGACATTATGCGGTTGCAGGAGGAGCTCTCCGAAAAGCTGGGCGCCGCAGTCAGTATTCAGCACAGCGCCAAAGGTGCTGGCAAGTTGATTTTTAAGTACAACAGTGTCGATGAATTGGACGGAATTCTCGCCCACCTAAAATAAGCTGTAAATCAAAGGTTATTGAGGCTGCAAAGCCGGTTGAATATCCCCAATACTATACCTATAATGCCGGTCCGTTCGAGGTAGGCCCCATTTACTTTGCTGCGGACATGGAACCAGGCAGAAGAAGGTGGCCGCGTATGACTACCATTTCTACACCGCCACTTTACAAAGTTGCGCTGTACCAGCTGCTAATCTTGCTGCCTTTTTGCGGGATTGTAGCCGGCTTCGATAAAATTCTAGCCAGCTCCATATTGGTGGGAGGTCTTATTCAAATAGGCCCTCAGGCTTGGTTTGCGCATCAAGCTTTTAAATACACCGGCGCCAGACAGGTAGATAAGGTAGTGCGAGCTATCTATTGGGGCGAGTCCGGCAAGGTAGTTCTAACAGCAGCATTATTTGTTACTACCTTTATACTGGGCAAACAGCTAGATTTTTTGGCCGTTTTTAGTGCCTTTACCGTAATGATCCCGATACAGTGGTTTATTACGGTAAGGATTCTAAACAGTTAACAGCAGATATTATGCACCAAGGCTGATCACAGGGCTCGACCTATGTAAGGTTACCCCCCTGTAGCAGAGTTGCACCGATTTAACGAGAGTTGAAATACATGGCAGGCGAAAACCCCGCAAGTACAACTGAATATATTCAGCATCACCTAACCAACCTGGTTTATGGCAACCATCCTGAAAATGGATGGAGCTTTGCTCATGGTGCTGAAGAAGCTGCTGAAATGGGCTTTATGGCAATTCATGTAGATTCTATGGCCTGGTCTATAGGGTTGGGCATACTGTTTTGCCTGCTGTTCCGGACTGCGGCAAAGCGCGCCACAACAGGTGTTCCCTCTGGTGTGCTTAACTTTGTTGAGCTGATTGTTGAGTTTATCGACGGCGCCGTGAAAGACAGCTTTCACGGCCATAACAAAATGGTTGCTCCGCTGGCGCTTACCATTTTTGTGTGGATATTCCTGATGAATCTTATGGATCTGCTTCCTGTGGATCTGGTCCCTGAGTTGTTGATGCTAGCTGGCGTGAACTATCAGAAGATTGTTCCATCCACTGACCCCAATATCACATTGGGAATGGCGCTGGGTGTGTTTATCCTGATGCTCTATTACTCCATTAAAATTAAAGGCACTGGCTTTATCAGCGAGTTGACCATGCACCCATTTAACCACTGGGGCTTTATACCAATTAACCTGTTTATGGAAACTGTGGGTCTGTTGGCTAAACCCTTCTCTCTGGGTCTGCGACTGTTCGGCAACATGTACGCTGGCGAGATGATCTTTATTCTAATTGCAACCATGTTTGCGGCTGGCGCTGGCGCTGGACTGATTGGCGGCGGTATCCACGCACAAATTTTTGGTGAGCAAACCAGCGCGCTATTTTGGCTGGCTATCTTTATTTTGGTTTGCGGCGTCTGCGGGCTGAATCTCAAGGGCAAAATATCTACGGGCAAAACTGTTCTGCTATGCATGGTCTTTATGGCCCTGGGTGGCGGTCTGACAGCTCTGGGTGGCGGGTTAATGCAATGGGGCTGGGCAGTATTCCATATCCTGGTAATTACCCTGCAAGCATTTATTTTCATGGTACTGACTGTCGTCTATCTAAGTATGGCGCACGAAGACCACTAAATTCACTTTACTTTTAATTACTAATTAATCACTAAAATCGGGAGTCTACGATGGAACTTGTAATCATTGCTGCGGCAATTATGCTCGGATTGGGCGCACTAGGGGCAGCTGTTGGTATGGGTCTGCTGGGCGGAAAACTTATTGAAGGAACTGCTCGTCAACCAGAGCTGGGTCCAATGCTTCAGGGCAAAAT
>UPTG01000505.1_pt1 | contig 31908 bp, 49 predicted proteins | sample 2160121 | NCBI WGS metagenome assembly UPTG01 (sample SAMN06266255, study PRJEB28933) | marine metagenome | isolation source: Columbia River Estuary | place: USA:Columbia River Estuary, USA | collected 2014-07-27
TAGTGATCTACCTTGCCGCAGGTTACGCACTGGCAGTAGCCGTTATCGTCTGAGGCTTTGAGCCTGACGTATCTTTGCAATAGCTTCGCGGCTTTCTCTACCTCTTGGGCTACTGTTGCTTTTTTGCGCTTTGCCATTTAATGCTCAGTAGTCTTAACAAGTATAATGGGCTGTGAACCAACTCCCATATCACAATAAGAACAAACACCATAAGCCACAAGATCGCTAGAAGTCCACAACTCAAGCCCGCCACCACAAGTACTACAGAACTCTTTAGTAACTCGGATATCGTTTTCATCAGTTCCATCATCATCGCCCTCTGGGAATTTAATTACTCTGCTCATTTGACTGCATCCACGTTGATTTTCACTCTTGAATCTTCGCCATAGTCTTTATGGTAAACAATCGCTGTCATAGATCTGTTTGCTCCGTATCCCGAATCGCTGTGCCATTGATCGGTAGAAGTCATGCTCGAAAAATGCTCGAAAATGAGAGTTCCTATCTCTTTAGACATTTGATGGTGTATGTGTCCCATGTGACAATATCTATGTTTACAGCGCGACCATTCTTCATCCAGATTAGTCACTACAGCTTGTAAAATCTGCTCGTGCTTTACCCTATCACCATGATGATAGACAAATAAATTGTTCTCCCATTCCCAGTGCAGGAACTTTGAGTAGTTTTTAAGCACATCAACTCTAGGCTCTCGGTCGTACAGTAGCTCTAAGCAACTAGATAGGTGACAAGCCATGTCAGAATCATGGTTGCCGCGAACATTAATTACCACTACTTCCTGATGTGTTTCTAGCATCTTATCAATCAGAATCTGGAACAACCGACCTGCTAGTTTAAAGGTCTTTCCAATGCGTGTATCAACGTCTACTGGCGTTCCTGCTGTAGTGGTGTTGGCACTGCTATCAGCGTGAAAAAAATCACCTACGTTAACTAGAACACCTGTATGCGCGTTACCTACCCTTTGCGCCAACCGATCTACCGAGTTGCTTAATATCTTTGTAGCAATCTTAACATCCCAATCATTGTCATCAAACTTGGTATCTGAGTCAGCAAGCATCCCAAAATGGTGATCGCCTATCAGATACATGGCGCAATAGTCTTCATCTACCTCTTTAGGCGGCTTAGATGGCTTTTTAAGCCCTGTTATATCATCAACCAACCCATCCAATAGGGCTTCAATCTTTGCCCGCATATCGCGCTTAAGTGGTTCTTGGATAACCCATTGCAATGCAATCGACCCGTCTTCTTTAAATGCTGTAGAGATTCGTTTGGCTTCAAATCCCTCTGCGGTTTGGCGGGTTAGGTTTCGGTGTGGTGCTACACCTACGAGGGCGGCTTTGTGTTCTACCAGTTTGATACTGCGGTCAATTGATCTGCGGTTAATGCCTAGCTTCTCAGCGGCTTTAGAGTTTGAGCCGTATTCTATGACGGCTTTTAGGTACTCAATCTGTCTATCGGTTTTTGGTATGTCTAACTCTAACAGTGTTCTTGGGTCGATCTTATCCATTCCCTATTGCTCCTGTTGATTTTTTAACTCCGCATATTCGCTTTCTCGCGGTATGGTTAGTTTTATCCCCTGCTCACTTGCCCAATGATAGCACTGATCTAAGAAATGCACCATCTCGCCCTTGCCCAGTTGGCTACTGCGTTTAACCTGACCACTGATTTCGGTCTTGCTTATCCTGAAATCATCTGTGCCTAAGAATCTGCGCTTCAACCAGAGCTTCCACGCCTCTACTGGGTCGCCCTCTGCCACCTCAAAACCTTTCTTTTTCATACCCTTTACGATCTCCCTGCACCACATATGCAACAGCGCATTTTGGTTTAGGCTTCTTGGGTTCTGATACAGCTCTAGCTTTACCGATAAAGGGGTGGTGAAATCCCAGTTGAGCATATCCTCAATTAGGAACTTCACCTTTTTATTGACTTCTTCTTTGTTGTTAAACTTCACAAATGCACCCTCTGTCATATCCTGCGACTAAGCCAGTTCTGTGAAATCTGATCTATAGGCTTTTCAAATCGACTGTAAACCCTATCAGTTTCATCTGACCAGATAGCACCATACTCTTTGGGTATGTTGTGCGACCTCAAAGGTCTCAAGTCCATATCAGTTACGTAAGTTTTGCCATAAAGCCTAGAATACAAACACTTGTAACCAACACCGGCAACCTTTGCAAAATGCTCATAGGTGTAAGACTCTCCGTTAACTAGCTCAGGGTGCTTACCCTTAAATGGTAGTTTTTTTATATTACCCATTAGTGCCACCTCGCTAATCTTGTATTTTGTGTTTCATACCAAGACTTTAGATCTTCAACTATTACATCATATTCTTCTTTCCATTCTGGACAGCTTCTTTGCTGTTTTGCAAAATCCTCTGCCTCTTCTTTAGTCTCAAAAAAATAGTCTTCTACACCTACCCAAACAACCCAATTATCATCTTTCATGCTTTTCTCTCCCCATCCCAGTAGAAACCATACTTGCCCATGAAGTAATTAATCGCCCTGTTTTTTGCTTCTACGTTAGCAATCCACGACACATCAGCTAGGCTGTCTTCAATGTTCCTGTTCCTGATGCTATGGGTTTTTGATTTAACCTGCGGTGAGCCGCCCTTGTCTTGCGCTCTAGCCAACCAAGAATTAATAAACCTCTTTATGCCTTTAGGTGTTTTCCTGCGCGTAGGATTAGCATCAAGCCACGACTCCATTGCATTCAGTTCTTGGTAAACATTGATTGCAGGATAAGTCTTTTCCCATTGGATAATGTCTGCCTGATCTACCTCGTATGTATCTCCGTTATTTAGAAGCATTGTTATCACCCATATAGTATTCAGCGACACTACATTTTTCATCGTATCGGTTGGTTACTGTAATCATCTTCTTCTGGATTGGATGCCCTAGCTCTTTAAGCTCAAAGATTCTAGCGGCTACCTGTGTAATGCCTAGCTCATTAAAAGCATTTAGGCAGGTTAGTTTTTTCCCATCTACTAAGTACTGTAGAACTCTTGATATCTGTGTCATTTTTATAACTCCTATGGCTCGGACTAGCCTCGCCTGATTATGTTAATAGTTATTGTGTAAACATTTTTATTCAAACACGTTTCACCCTTTAACTACGCAAAGTTAAAAATTCGATCAAAGGGCAAAGCGACTTCGCGGTTGTTTCGTTATCGTATCGAATATCTAATCTATCCATTAGCAGAAACCGATCTGCATCAGGGGCTATGTCAAGAGGGTCAACTTCGCTCTGGCGTTTAATTTAAGAGATTCGCCAGCCTCTAGCCCGATAACTAAAGTGCGAAAAAAAGAAAGGAGATGTTACAAGACAGTAAAATACTGTGTTAGACTAACCTTTCTGTATCCGCAAATACAGTATTGCAAGAATACTTGCATTTGTAAAGCCCCCTTAACAGGGGGTTTTCTTTTATAGCCCGATAAACTCATCTAAATTGTATTCTAAGGCACTGCAAATCTTAATGGCAGTGTCTAACCTCACATTGGTTTTATTGCGCCAGATGTTAACCTGTTGCCTGTGAACGCCAACTAACCTTGCAAGCTGTGAACTGTTTACGTTTTTTTCCTGTTGTGCCTTCTTTAAGCATTCGCCAAAATCTATCATTGGGTTTTCTCCTGTGGTATATTGTCGGTGATGGTTTTCCCCAATCATCACTCCTATGGTTTACCCGCCCTTCGGGGCGGGGTTTTTAACTAGAACGGAATGTCATCTTCTAGTAAATCAGCTTCCTGCATTACCTGTTTAACTTTCCCAGAGTTACCATATTCGCTAGTGCCATCAGGTGAACTGCTGTCTGTATAGAACACTTTCACATTGCCAAGAATAGGCGTTTTCTCTTTAGCCTCGCGCTCTTCTTTGGTCTGGCTTTGGCTGATAAAGCCATTGTTCTCGTACTGGTCAGCAACCGCAGTATCAACAAAGGTGGTCAGGTCTAGATAAGTTCCTTTCGTGCCCTTGTACAGTCGTGATTTATCAATCTTGGTTACGTCAATTCTTACGTTAATTCCTACTTTCATTTTTACTTCTCCTAGTTGGCTTGTCTAAATTCAGGTAGTTTCATTATGGCGCGTTCTTGAGTAGTGAACACCCCACCTTTGCTTGGTGCTTTCCATAGCAGTTGTTTTTCTGTGTCGCTTAACTCTTTCCATGCCTCGTTAGCTGTCGAATAATCATTAACCGCTATGCCGTCTTTGATAGCTTTAACGCTAGGCAGTAGGTCAACAATCATATCCTGATATTCTTGGGTTTTGGTTTGCTCTGATCTAAGCATAGCTGACTCTGCATCGTCATCGGCAGTTGGAATACCTGCGATAGATTGCAATGCATAACGTCTTGCGTAGGTGATCGCTGAACCTGCGGCTTGTGGGTCTTGCTTTACGATAGGCAGTACAAATTCTGACTCTATCCATTGACCTGAAACGTGCATCAGTCTAGTGGCTACACCTACACCAGTCTCACTGTTAACAGGAAACTGTGTATAGCTTAATCCGTTATCTGTGAAAGGCTGTTTGATTGCCTTGATAACTGACGTTAAATCAGCGTAGCTAGACTTGAAAAAAGGGTTAGAGCTGTCTTTAACAGCACCCCCCATTTGACCTTGCGCCAAGCATAAAGCTAATGCAATCTCATTAGTTTCTTCACTATATTTCATTTTCAATCTCCCATGTTTTTAGTTCTTCATATATGGCTTTTCTTGTGTAAACAGCACCATCAGATGTTTTTTCACCTTGTAGTGCCATTGTTAAGTAAGTTGCGGCTTTCTCAAGACCCATGTCGCCATAAACCTGACGAGCGAACCTGTAAGTTTCTTCATCATTTGTTAACCATAAGCTGACATTCCAAGCGTTCCAACTTCTATGCCCGTTATATTTTTTCATTGTATTTTTCTCCCATAGTTTGTTTTATAAATGGTTCAAAGATTTGCTCAGAGTACCAAGTTGCATTTGCTTCTTTAGCATAAGTCTCGCCATAGCCTCTGTAGTATTCATCTGAGTCGCAATCTCTTGCTGTGTGACCATGAACGCAGTCCCATTCGCCGCGTTCGTAGTCAGAAAGTTTATTAATATCTGTCATGTTAACTCCTTTGGTTGCCCCCTTTCGGGGGCGGTTTGATTATTGCGTTACTTTGTCTGTTGCCTCAAGGTTGTATGCAGTCTCTATAACATCAAGGCACGATTCGTATGCCGCTAATTCCTCATACATCTCGTTAGACATTTTTTCAATATCAGGTTGTTTTCTGGTTATATCTGAACACCATCTTTGAATGCAACCTGTTACTTCTTCTATCTTTTTCATAGAATTTACCTCGTTTGATTAGATTTTAAAGAACACATCTCTATTGATGTAAAGCGATCATACCACAATTAAGGGGTGGTGTCAAACATTCAATTAACCATAGGCAAAAAAAAGCCCCACATAAGTGAGGCAAATGGGAGTTACTATGAAATTAGTACGACCAGATAGTCTCTTCTGGATAGTTCTCGATCTCAGGAAAGTCGTCTTGGGTGCAAGCATCAATGTGAATGAATCGACCTGAACCTTTTTGCTGTATGCCAATGCGGGTAATGCCAAACGCTATAGCAACAGAAACTAGCTTTACGGCATTTTCTCCGCGACATAGTATGTCAACAGCCTTGCCTGATGTGTGCGCTCCTGCGCGTGATTTACGCATCTCAATCGGGTGCTGTGGTGACCGGTAAGCACTAGAGATAGCGAATGGAAAATCACATTCAATTCTGATCTTAGTCAGCAACTCTAAAAATTCAGGGTCAAACTTGTTCTCGCCTGTATGCTTGCACTTCAATTCTTTATGTGAGAAATACTTGTTCTCTACGTTTTCATTTTTTTTAGGCTTTGCTTTAGCCTTTGGTTTTATGTCTGTCATATTGACCTCTAATCGTCTTTGACCAGTATAGCTTCTAAGAAAATGCTAACTTCGTTATCACCTGAACTACTCTTAGCCTCAAAGTGAAAGTCTGATTTCTCGCCTATTTTAAAAGGTACTTGGCGATCAAAGCTAACTTGGCTTGTTGAAAATGTTGCTTCTGCTATTCGTAAAGTCCGACCTGCACTAGTAGTTACAACATTCCTAAATGTTAAAAACTTGTTACCATTGTTAGTGCCAGAGCATACATCAATTCTAAGTAAATATAAACTATGACCTGCGGGTACAGTGTAGACACTAGATTGGGTTGTTCCTAAATCAGCTTGGATGTAGCCATAGGTTGTCCCGCCATTCGCAATTGTAATGTTGCCTACGTTAGAGCCTGCAAGGATAATAGCTGTATTAATCCGTAAAAATGATGCCGTAGTGGTAACTGCATCTGTACCTGTTAGCGTTACTGTCTCGCTAATCTCTGCATAGTTAGCATCTAGCCCACTAATTAAAACATCCATTGTATCGCTTGCTGATGATGATACTGCTGTCATCTGTACGGCTGATGCAGGGAATGTATAGTTCCCGCCATCATCCCAAAGAGTTTCAAAGCTAGTGCCGACAGTGCGGTTAAAACCAAAGATGTTAAGTGGTCTTGTATCCCACATATTGCCTTTGACAATATCGTGAAACAGATGCGGTGTTGGTCTGTCTTTATGATACTGATACATTTTATTTCCTCATATTCATTAGCTTTGATGCACCTTTAATACCAAAGCTAGAGCTAATCGCAATAAATAATAGATATTGATACCACTCAGGCAAACCTGAAAGAGCATCAAACCCTTCTTTCACTCTTTGAATAACTGTTAAATCATTAACTACTATTGCATAACCCACCATGAATACAGGAATAGATAGAACTATTGTCCAGAACTCGTCTTTCCAACTGTGTGCAGAGGCATCAACCATCTTAGATTCCCAATCAGCATCATTCTTTATCATGCTCATCTTGGCTTTGTGCTTTGCTTGCTTCTCTTCTGCTTTGTTCTTAATCAAGCCACCTGCTAACTTGGCTACTGGTGCAATTAAATTCATCCACATAATCTGTTCTCCTGTTATAAGGGCATAGCTAGTGCATCAAGTGCGCGCCAAATATCATCGTACTCGGTTTTGGCAGTATCCCAATTAGATTTAATCTTGTTAACATCCTCAACAACCAGTTCAGCCTTTGCAACAATGGCTCTCATTGTCTCAATATCTTTCTCTAGCTTAGATACGCTTGTAGTGATTTCTAAGAGCCTTTCTTGTTGAGAGGATATAGTTATCAGGTTTGTGCCTAAAGTGGCTAATTTCGCGCTTAATTGGCTTATATCGTTGTCTTTAAGCTGTTGTTCTATCAGTTGTATAGATTCATGCAGTGGTGTTACGTCTGGAACTTGTACCGCCTCGACTGTTTCTAATCTTCCATACAGGCTACTTGCCGCCCAAATAAATGAGCCAATGGTTGTAGCTAGTGAAAAGACTACGGCTATATATATGCCTTTTAGCTTAACGCCACCGATTGATAATTCTGTATCTGCTAAACTCATTCGCACTCCATCTCAAAGAAACAATCATAGCCCATGCCTACAGGTGATGTTTTATAGAACTCTGACTCTGTACCCAGTGCAAGAATATCTGCTTCACTGTAGTACAAATCTAAACCAAAGGCATCGCTACCATTTAAGTAAACAGCAGTTAAGTTTCTGGTTGTGTTGTAGCCCATAGCTACCCACTGCTCTCCTGCATCATAGAAAATATTTACGTCATCAGCAGTAGTGTTTTTGTCTTGTATGCTTTGCTGTAGAAAGTCTGCGGCTTCATCGTTATTAGCTACGGCTAAGTAGGCAGATGCTTCGTTAGCTGATGTCTCTATCTGGTCAACACTGGTGTTGTATGTGTCTACATCTTCTTGGTCGATAGTAAGCATATCTTGATTATCAACTATGAACGTCTGTAGTTCTTCTTTTTCACCAGGAGTTGCGGCTGTCTCTGCTTTTTCAGCTACTTGCTGTACTGCAATCATTTCAACAACTACCTCACTAAAAGTAGTTATAGCAGTCTCCATTTCATCCAGGGAATCAATAGCCATATCATTAAGCACATCGCGCACGTTACCATAAGGCTGATAGGTAGCCATGTTAGATAAGGCAGAATTATAGGCTTCTACCTGCTCTGCTGATATGTGTGCTGTACTAGAAAGCGTACCATCAGATAAACCGCCACCAGTGTGCGCGTAGTCCATAGCCGCGCCTGTTAGCTTAATGCCAGTATCAATCTGATCGACAATAGCAGAACTACTGTTAATCAGGTTATCTAACTCATTGCTTTGTACTGCGGTACTTATCGCTAATAGAAATGCTATCTTCTTCCACATCTTCGCTCACCTTACCTATCTGGAGAATGCCGTTGTAATATTTCCGATTCTTTTTGTAATCAGGAATATATAGTTCTGGGTTCTGCTTTATCAGCATAAGCCCTCGCTTCCCCGCTACTAATCTCCCATTAGATATGAACGGGCATGGTGAACCCGCTAACAACATCGATTTATAAACTTCTTCACTCTGGCATAACATCGACACAGAAGCCACCTTTAAACCCAGAGCAGATAGCATTCGACTGTACTTCAGCCTAGTGCAGTCTACGTCTAGTTCATAGCCACCGCTAGAGAATCCTACTGCCACTGTCTGCAATGAACCTGCTGTACCTTTCAAGCAAGTGTCAGAGCCGTTAGACATAAAGGTTGGGGTTATTGCAGAGCCAACTGGAATCTCACTGGATGAACCTGCGCCATTGTAGGTGTTGCTAGTTGATGTATCTGTGGTTTCGTTATTGCTATTGGTGGTAGAGTTTTCACCATGATAGGTGTTTAGGCTACCCTGTTGATCGTTCGCCATAGCCACTGATGTGAATAGCCATAGGATAGCTAAAAACCTCACTACCTTTTCTCTTCCATCCATGCTTTTATTTGCATGACGTTTTCATCAATGCGCGCCACTCTTACCTCTAAGTCGCGTTGTCTAGCATCTAACTTGTCAAAGCTGTTGCTCACCTTAGCAATATCCTTAGCGTTTTGATTAACGCCAACTTCAACCTCAGTGAATGCGCCCATCACATTGATAGCATGAAACGCCAACAATACAAATAAAGTGATAGGTACATTCTTGCTTAGATGCCAGTCTTCCATTATTCTTCCTCAGTAAGACTCTCTTTAAGGCTAGAGCCATACGCATTAATTAAAACCTTTAGCTCCTGCATACGCATTTCTAGTTGTGCAAGATCGCTTTGCAACTCATTTACTCTGTTAACCTGAATCTTTTGCGCTTCATTCAGATCATCTTCTGTGTAAGTTTTATCGTCTATTGTAATCACAATATATCCCCTGTTGGTTTGAAGGTATCATAATACCGCAGAACAAACTGCTTGTACATTAGCAGGTTCAGAACTGTAGTCATCACCTTGCTGAATCACATGGCGGTGATAACTGCTAGAAATTACCTCGCCATCTTCTAATACTTTTGTAGTTGTTCGCACCTGTACACAAGTTACACTGTTGCCTTCATCGTCTTGTCCAGTTACTACTTCAATTTTGTCTGCCAAGATTTCTTTTGTTAAACTCATTTTAGTTTCCTTTTAGTCTGTACCTAGAATCCACTAGGTATAATTAAGATGATGTAGTGTATGAGCCACTAATCATGAAGTCGCTCAAGTTATTGTTTGTTAGCTCTGTAGTAGAAACAGCCTGTTTTGCGCTACCTTTTCTGACTGAAATAAAGGTACTACCACTATTAACGTAACCACTAACGGAAATGTCAATTTCGTCAAAAGTGAATAAGTCAGTATATGAAAAAGTTATTGGGGCGTGTCTACTTGCCGCAAATGGCATTCCGCTTATGCGAAACTCCCCTACTATAGAGTGATTAGCCGCTTCAACATTAGTTATGTAAGCATTAAAATATATTAATCTGCCTACTTTTGTGTATTGCGTTGTTGCCGTACCATATGATAATGGACTGGGACTACCAGACGTACTTCCATATAAATTAGGTGTCCAAGTACCTTCCTCATAATCATCTAACTTGTTGGCTGAAGCTGTGCCGCCTAAGTGGACACCGCCTGATAGGTAGATGTCTCTTAAGCGATAACTACCGTGTCCTAAATCAGTATTAGCGTCTTGTTTAGTTCCATTTTGATTACAGGGATATATATTAACTGTGCCAAAAGTAAACCCTTTGTGCGTGCCTGCAACAAAAGCATTACCTACAGCCGCGCCAATACTACCTACAGTTGTGCCGTCTTTGCGTAAGTCTACAATAGCGCCGTCTGAAGTTTTACGGTCAAACACAGCCGATAAGTTATCGTCTCGTACAGAATATATACCACCCGCAGGTAGTAACTGACAACCGATAACAGTGCTATTAGTATCCGTTTTTCCCACCAATAGGTTGCCTGATGAGTCTATACGCATACGTTGTGTGTTGTTAGTATGGAACTCAATCGGTTGGTTTTCTTTGTTTATATGCCTAACAATTCCTGATGAGTTAACATTAATAGCGTAACCATCACTAGCCGTAGTTCCTGCGCTTGTTGACGTGAGATGTATCGAAGGGGCTGTTTGACTTATATGTAGACCGTTGTAGCCACTATCAAAAGTAGGCGAACTAGTACCTATACCTACGCTTCCTGATATGTCTGCAAAAGTTACAGCAGGAGTTGCTGAATCGCTATCATAAAACTTTAAACTGCCTCCCTCGCCAACACCCATGCTCCACTGCTCTGCACCAGAGTTTTCTTGTAGCATAATACCTTTATGGTTAGCATCACATTTAATACCTACTGTAGCTTCATCGACGATTGAAGAATTATCTAAAACACCTACTGACAAAGTGTTTTGAGGACTATTATTACCTATACCTACCCTGCCTGTGCTTCGTACACATAGTAGGCTTCTGTCATAGGCATTATCAGCTGTACTACCTGTATCGCTATATGTAGCTCCTGTGCCAATAACATTGAAAGAGTCGTTGTTGTCGTTATCTTTTAACCCAATAACAACATGTGCATTAGGTCTGCCCTCAATAATTGTTCCAGATTGTGTACTACCAGACGGCATCAGTGCATAAATGTCTGCATCTGAGAAGTCTGACCAAGACCTTAATACGCCTAACTGAGACGCGCTTGCGCCACTACCACCTACACTTATATCTCCACGTACGTCTAATGCTGAAACAGGACTATTAGTGCCAATACCTACGTTTCCTGATGTGTCGATAACCATGCGAAAAGCACCGTTAGTATCATCATAAATACGGAAAGAACCGTTGTTGTTAATAATTGAATAGTCAGAGTTGTTGTTAGTATCTGTAAGGTACAAGCGAGGATAACTAGATTCAATGCGAATATCCCCATCTTGAACGTGTAGCTTTCTCTGTGGGTCATCAGTTCCTATACCTACGTTGCCGTTTGCGGCAATACGCATACGCTCTGTATTAGAAGAACCAAAAGTCAAATAACCATCAATACCGCTATAGCCTCGGTAAAAATCAATAAACCCATTGTCTGCTCCATTTCTTTCTAAGGCTAATCTGTATAAACTTGAATTTGCAACAGCCGCATCCCCTGACGTTACATGAAATTCAAAGTTGTCTGACGCGCCTTCTAAAATTAATAAGTTGTCATTTTTAGCACCATCAACTTCAAGTTTAGCTTCAGGACTACCACTACCTATACCTACGTTGCCGTTTGCGGCAATACGTAAACGATAAGCTGTATTAGTGTCATCATAAATACCGAATAAACCATTGTCATTGAGAATTGAATAGTCTGAATTGTGGTTAACGTCTGTTAAATAAATACGAGGTGCGCCAGATTCTATCTTTAAAGCACCTCCATAAAGATGTAAAGTTTCGTCAGGGATATCAGCACCTATACCCACTCTGCCTGATGAGTCGATAACCATTGCTTGCGAGTTATTTGAAGTAAATCTCATCTCATTAGAGTCGTGAATGTAGGCTATCTGACCTATATCATTATCATCTGTATCGCCAAAGTTAAGCTGACTATAATTAGCATTTCCTGCTTTGATCTGTACTGTTGATGTGCCAGTATCGGCAACAACTAGATTGTAATCTGGTGATGATGTGTTTATACCTACCCGATCGTTTGCTTCGTCTACATAAAGCGTATCTGTGTCAACTGCTAGACCTGTGGATGATACAGTTCCAGTAAAGGTAGGAGATGAATCTAGCTCAGCCGCTCCACTAAGTTTTGTTTTTTCGGAGTCAGTAAATACATTAGAGTCTGTGGCACTGGCTACAGCCGAACGAATCTCTGCATCAGTTTGATCTGCTGTTGCGCCTGTCTCAATGCCAGTTAGTTTTGTTTTTTCTGCATCAGTGTAAACATTTGAATCTGTTGCGGCATCTACTGCGGCTCTAATTTCTGCATCTGTCTGATCTGCTGTAGCATTGATTTCAATGTTATCTAATTTATCGCCATCTACTGAAAGGTCTCTTCCATCTACAGTGCCGGCAACAGCCACACTACCAGAAACTACAACATTTCCTGCTGATAATGTACCGCTTGTATTTAAGTTTGCTATATTGCCAGTTGTTGCATCTAACCCACCGCTAATACTAACGCCAGAATTTGTTGTTGCTAACCTTTGAACGCCATTGTATTTTAAATTTACGCCCTGACTGGTTGTAGCAATTAAATTGTTGTTGCTTGCGTTATTAACAACCAACTGGTCTGTGGTAAACGTGATATTAGCATCTTCAAAAGATACACCGTCAGCATAAAGATTATCGCTTAGATATAAGTCTCTGAACCTAGAGTTAGTCTTACCTAAATCTATAGTATTATTTTTCGTGCCGCCATATTGTGTTGCGGGTGATAAATCGCCCCCAAAAAAGCCCGCACTAGTTAAGGCAACAGAAATACTGCCAATGCCAAGAAGCACACTATCGCTGTCTGTGCCTAAAAAACCTTTAGGTGAACCAGAGCTTCTCATCTGGAAATGATGCCTAGTATCTCCGCTTGTGTTGTTGGTTTGGATTATTCCATCAACAATAGAATCAGAACCCTCAACTAATAGCTTGTCATAAAAGGTCGAGCCGCTGTTATCAAGCAAGGCATTCAAATTGCCGTCAGTAATGAAGGACAATTTGTCAGAAGATTGAAAATTTGCAAACCATCCACTTGAAGTTGCAACTGCATCAAGCCTAGCAAAACCAAGTGAATCTTGTATCTCAAACTTATTGCCATAATCTAAGGTTACTGAATAGTTGTTAGACTGTTCGCCAATCATCTTGTGAGATTCAAACAAGGCATCTTGTACATTAGTGGCTGTGAAAGGTGCGGTAGGGTTATAAGTAACACTAGTTGCGGGGTTAACTACTGAAATTTCAGTTTGGTCGCCAGATATAGTTATGCCAGTTGAGTCGATTACTGTTACTGTTAAAATCATTATCTAGTCACCTGTCTTGTTACAGTGATTTTGCCCTGTATGATTCGTGTAGCTTTATCAGTAGATGTATTAAATATTTCAACATCATAATAATAATTACCCGCATTTATAAGCGTAGTCTCATTGTGCGACAGCTTCATTACAAGGTTTCCTGCGGCATCAAAGGTAGAGTCAGTGAAATCAAAAGCATCAACCTCTGCGCCCTCTAGTGTTTCTCTGATACTGCCTCTGGCATTCCATCCATCTAGGTTTTTATTAACGCCATCTTCTTTGACGTTTAGCGTAAGGCTAAAATCAGAGCCTTGATCTATTGTTAAGTCGTATTTTGCCGCGCTCATGTTATCCCTCTGGACTGTCAGGCAATAGAGGCTCATCTGCATCTATCACTAAGTTAACTTTAAATTCTGTATCGCTTGTAGATATACCATAGAAAAACAAATATACATCATCAGCACCTACTTTGGATAGTCTGAGTTCGCGCATGGCTGATTCCCATTCGCCACCGTCATCGTGCCTACTGACCTCTACAAATTCAGAAAACGGATGCTCTGTTAGCTTTCTTTCGTACCCTACGACTATCATATGTTCTGCTGTCCTGTCATTCTTGACTTTGTTTTCACTATGCCTTGTGTTGTAGATATTGTATCACCTGAAAGAAAATGTCGCCCCTGTATTCTGCATTCATGTGGGATTGTTTCTATACCTAAATTAGCCTCTGCGCTCATGCTAAAGTTTCCAGAATAGGGCGGAACAGTAAAACTCTCTACTTTTGTCGCGACTGTTTTCCAAGTTCCTGATGCCGCGTTACCAAATGGATGGTGATATATTGTAGCGTAGCCGCCTGAGCCTACAGGTACGACTGCACCGCCTGATGTTGATATATCTAAATAGGTTCTAGTTTCTGTTTTCTTTAGTGAAATATTATCAAACACACTGTACTGACCACTAGTTGAGGTGTTAGCTTCTGCAATTATATAGACAGTATCCACATCTATATCAACTAAAAATTCTTGCACGCTTGTAACACTTGAAGGCATTGACCTCGCAAAAAAAGCATCTTCAATGTCACTGCTTGTTGATAAAATTATCTGCCCATTTGCGCTACTCACGCCGTATATCTGCGCCTGTAGTTGGTAGGTGTGACCTGCATCAACTGAAACTTCCTGATAAAAATAAGCTCTATCTGAATTACTGTCCTGAGTTATACCTGCCGCACTTCCCATAAAACTTGAAAAAGTCCCGCCAACACCTGTCCATCCAGTTATGCCGGTAAAAGTCCCATTTGTCACAAGGTTAGTTAATGGATGAAAGTTTTTTAATGTAAGGTTTTGATATTCTCTGAAAGTATTTAGACCACCTACCTGACCAACACCAAAATAATTTAAGTAATTACCTTGTAAGTAAACAGTCTCCCAACCAGTTTGCGGCTGACCACCCCAGTATGCAGTGCCAACAAATCTCCAAGGGGGCGTGTCTGTTGGCACTTTAACCTGTACATATAAATAAACAGATCCTCTTGTTACTGATGATGTACCTGTCGAAACAGAAAAATCCCAATCTGCTTTAATTGTCCTAGCTTTTACTAGACTTAATTCCGTTTCAGGCATATCAAATTCAAGCAAGTTAACATAGCTGAATGCGGCAAGGTTCTTATCATCCATCTTGTAGAAGTATTGCTCTTGGGTAGCACCAGTAAACTTGTTAGCTGTGAGGCTATCAGTTTTGATGTGCTTGCTTTCAAGAGTGCCATCTACAACTAGATTGCCTGAGATTGTTTTTATATCTTCGTAAAATGGCATCTATTTTCCCCCTATGGTTGCCGTCTTAGTTGAGTGACACCAGTCTTGTTATTATCTGATGATGTACTGCCAGTCGACCACGTTGCTGTAACAATGTACCGATAACTTTCTGCAACTTTAATGAAATCTGCAGGAAAAACATCGCCCACACTTGCAGTAACCTCAAAACCTTTACCCCCCCTAGTTACCCTTGTGGTTAAATTGCTTGGCATACTTACAACTGTAGATACCGCATCGTTTGCATAAAAAACAAATTCACTAACAGCAATAGTCCAAGTGATGTCTATGCCAGCAAAAGCAACAGCATCAACAAAAAATTCTCTTTTATCGGTCGGATAAGTCGGGTAATAATTACCAAAATAAGAGTATCTGTCACCAATATTTTCCCAAACAACAAATCTTGCGTCTAATTCTGAATAAAATACATATTGCTTTGTATCTGTTACCTCACCACTGCTATTTATTGTGTAAACTATAACTTTATCTCCACTTTCGGGATATTCAGCAAAATAAGCATAGAATTGGGCATCTGTTGGTTGGTTTAAGTTATTACTTGGGTAATAGTACGTGTTTGCTGGTCTATTACCTATTGTGAACATATGAATTAGTATGCTGGTTAATGGCTCGCTTTCTAAGTCTTGAGTTGAAACAGCAACCACTGAAACTCTGAATGGCGAGGTTATACCAATGGTTTCTTCACTAAAAGTATTTGTTGTTGAAACGGTAATTATAGATTTTAACTTTTGGTTATTGATTGCATCAAAAAGATCAATTCTAAAATGCTTGAGCTGATTAGTTGTAATATATTGAAAATTTACCTTCAAATACTCTCCAAAGTATCCTTCCCTTGGTGTTGTAACCACATCAGCAACTAAATTTGTCACACTTGCAACACGACCATCCCAAGCCTCGACCACATCATTAGCGGTGTAATCTAGTAGATCACTAGCTTGCCAGTTATATATTGCAAGCACTACCTCTTTAGCAGTTATCTGAACAGTTATGCCTGTATCGGTATCGTTTGCAATTACGTAGTCTGTTATCTCAAATTCTTTTTCAAGCCCACTAGTAAACCCTAAAATATCGTTGCCGAACTGTATTGTGTCACCAACCTTATACGCTAATGCTTTCATGTTAGCGGTGAATGTGACAGTTGCTTGCATCCTCGACCTTAGCATCATTAATCGCGCTAGTCGCTGTGCATCGTCTGAGTTAGTGGTGAGCGGTAGGTTGTAATCTAGGTATAAGGTTTCGCCATCTTTATCATCATAGGTTAAGCCATCAGCATCCACACCACTATATTGCACTGGATAATCTGTTACCACATAGCCGTCATGCGAGCTGTTAAATTTGCCTTTAACTCTATTATATGAATCAGCCCTGCCTTGCTTTGCAGAATAGTTAATAGCACCGACAATCATGCTTTCATCTACAATTTGGCTGTGAGGCGTTTCATAGGCGTATGGCTTTATATAATACTTACCATTGCTATAAATTAACTTGCCATTCATTGTGCTAAGTATTTGCTTTATGTTTTCTCTGTGGCTTTTATCAGCAAATATAGAACCATTACAAGTGTATCTTTTTCTAACCCCACTAGAAGATGTGACACCTTGTTCGCAAATATCAATCGCATTTCTTAATGATTGTTGGTCAAAAGAATCAAAAGACTCACCTAGCCCAAGCCTAGAATCAAGCATATAATCTAAAAGGCACAAAGCGGCATTGTCATCGTATTGCCATGTTGAAGAAGTCGCTAATCTGTGTGAAGAAACGCCCAGACTTGAATCATATAATATAGAGCCTGATGTTGAGTCTTTTCTTGGGTCATATATCCTGCGACCTTCTATTTCAGCGGTAACAGATGGAAAGCCATGCGGAAATGCTGTTGAGTTGAACCTAAGAAATATATAAGAATATGCACAACCAGAAAAAAAGTGTAATCCATCCCAGTAAGATGGTTTTTTTGATATCAAGAAAGAGTTAGTTAAATTCTGACTGCCTGTCAAGCCTGTGAAACTTTGAGCCTCAAAATTGCCGCCAAAGTATCCATTAGGATATGAGCCGCTAGGAGCTACATCAATGCCATCAAACAAAATAGTATTAACAGCGTTACAACCCTCAGCCCAAACTATAGCAAACTGTGTCTCTCCTGTTTCTTCTGATACACGCCAGACAATGTTGCCGCCAACTACAGCAGTTCCATAAACTATTCGTCTTGGGGCGGTTGAACTTACTGTGCTTTCCTGTGCAAATTCTACAGATTCAACTGTGTTTTTAACAAAGGCACTGGTTGTGTTGGTTTCCTGTACAGAGTCAATAATATAGTCATAGGCTTCCTTACTGGCTTCTGCGCCAGAAATACCTAGAGCGTTAAACTTCCTATTGAATATATTGCTTGTTTTAAAAATACTCATTACACGCCCCATGTATAAAATGCTTTGGATGTTGCGTTAACATACTGAAAACTTTTATCTGTCGGGGAATCAAGTTTCTGATCTGCATCGCTATATCTTCGGTTGCTTGCTTGCGACAATCTGATGAACTTATGCTCTGCTGATATTGTTACCAATAAAGAATCGCCATCTTGCACAAAGGTTAGCTTGTCATTAAACCCCTCAAAATAAACAATAGGCTCTAAAGCGTTTCCATTGTTAGGGTCTAAAGCACCTAAGTAAACAGTTAAAGGCTTACCTTGATAATCTAAATCACGCAAAGCAGGTATTGTTGTGCTGTCTGCAAGTATCTGAATCTGCAAGCCGTTAGCCGCTAGATCGCTAGTTTCACTTGTACCACTTATCCCTAACAGTTCGCCCATGCCTGTGAAAGTCTGACTTGAACCATTTACAGTGATTGATTTGTCGCTGTAGCCTGTCCACATTCTGTCAACAATATCCTGTGCAGGATTGCTTGCATTAGGTAGCGTTAGCTCAACAGCAAAATAGACCTGCAACTCATTGCTTGTAAACTGTGCTAATGTGCTTGCATTAATATCTCTAGCCATCAATTGCCTCTACGCAGGTAAAGCTAAATCCATATTTAAGGTCATTACTTATACCCCATGCAACTTCGTCTGTGTCTAACCTAAAAGTCCCTGCGGGGTTAAAAAAAACTGTTGCGTTATCTGAAACATTAGTTCGCAATGGTGGAATTATGTCTAAAGTTACATTGCCAGTCCCAGATGTGTTGGTGTTCATATATACACGACCACCAATAGAAAACATCCTTCCTGCAGGAATAGCAGTTGATGTAGTAACAGCAAAAGTGCTGTCACCTGTGGATTGATTTCCGTTTACTGTAACGCCAGTAATTGAAACGCTATGGTTTTCATTGTATGAATGAACCATTGGCACTTCAAAAGATTCTTTGCGCCCTTTTAATTTTACGAAAAAAGCCTGAACAGCTAAAGCATCTGCGTTGTTAAGAGGCTTTAATGATACATCTACTTCCCATCTCATGCCGCCAAAACTTTGCACTTGTTGCTGTAATGTGTAAGGAGATTGGCTAACTGCATTTGAATGTACCATTCTCACACTCATACTTTCAATCAAGTGCTTATTATTTTTTAAAAAAGTATCTGGCATTTTATCTACCTACTAACTGTGAAGCGAATGAACCGCCTCTGCGTTTAGCATTCAGAACAGCTTGCTTAGAGGCTTCTTGAATTTGTGGCAGTAGATTAGTGATCTCTGCTCTCACTGTTGATTGTACACCAGTAGTCACATTGATTGTTTGATTAATTACTACACCCTGACTTTGACCTTTGGTGTGATCAATAACTGTTTCATTAGGGTGAAGCATAGCAGGAAAACCACCCTTGCCATCCATGCCACCTGCTCTAGCACCGCCACCAGTAAAACCACCGCCATCATAGCTTGATCTTTGTGCATAGGGTACATATTGACCACCGCTAGATGGAAAGAACTGATCAGCCATATTAATGTTGGCATTATTTCTAAGCGCCTGCAATTGACCTTGTAGCTCGGCAATCTCTTTTCTCGTATCTGCTACGCCCTGTGCAAATGGATTTCTAAGCTGTGTACCATTGAATAAACCAACAATCTGATTGTATATGCCAATAGTTGCTTTGAAGGTTTCATTCAGTGTGCTTTTTACAAACCACTCCATCTTTGTCAATTCTAGCTTTACACTAACTATGGATGTTTGAAAGTTGTTTAAAGCATTCACAACCGAATCAAATGAACTGATTAAAAACCGCGCTACCTTTACGCCTACATTGCCAGATTCGTTTTGCTTTTTGATAAACTGAACAAATCTATCCGATAGGTCTTCAATGACAGGTGCAAACTCGACAGTCATAGCTTGTACAACACCCATAATCGCTGTCTTAGCCTTAGTAAACGCATCATTGGCATCTTCTATAGCCTTAGCATCAACACCGCTTAAACTGATTCCTAGATCGTCTGCTTCTTCTGCCATAGTTTCAAGGGCGACAGAACCGCCTGCTAAGGTGTTTACAAGAGCAACACCTTCAGAGTCAAACAGCTTCATTGCTAATCGAACACGATCTGACTGAGTACCTACACCCGCCATAGCATCTGCGACTAGCCCCATCTGTTCATCTAAGGGTAGCTTCACTAAGGATTCAGCATCTAGGTTTAATTCTTTTAGCGCATTAACAGCCTCGCCTGTGCCTAGTGCCGCCTCACTTGCTCTACGGGTAAAACGCTGTAAAGCCATATCCATTGTTTCAGATGAAACGCCTGTGAGTTCTGCCGCATACCTCAGACCAGATAGTGCCTCTGTCGTGATGCCAATCTTAGATGCTGTTTTAGCTAGACTGTCACCTGCTCTAAGGCTATTTGAAATCAGCGCGCCAAAACCTGCCGCACCAACTAGACCAACAATAGCTGTCTTAGTGCTAGCGACTGCGCCACCTACTTTCTTAAGTCCTGCGGTAGCAGTGCGAAAGGCTTTCTTGGTATTGTCAAAAGCCTTGATCGTGATATTTAGTTTTTGGTTAGCCATCGGAATCCTTTAGTATTTCAAAATATGCCATCCACTCTCGATACTCTGAAAGACTTATTTGCTCTACTTCTTCTATAGTCTTGGAAAGCCGATCAGCCAAAGATATTAAATTCAATCTATGGTGATCGGTTCTTAGTTTTTTACTAAATCTTCCTCAGACTCTAAGTCAGCAAACATCTGATTGGCGATATTAGATATAACATCTGTATGCTCGCCCATCAATTCCATCCTATCATCTGCCGCAGTAAACAGCCTCTCACCACTTTGATCTTCTGCTTTCATAATAATCAGATCAACCATAGCGGCTATCGTAGTGTTGTTCAAAAAGTTAGGGTGCTTCTTCTGTAGTTGGTTCATGTCGTAACAAGTAATCGGTCTACAATACAACTTGAACGCTCCAGAATCGTCACCCCACTCAGGCACGTCAACTTCTCTTACCTTAACTTCTCTGCGCGTACGCAACTCTTTTGCTAGTCCCATAGTTTATAACCCCCGTTATTATGCTGATGCTTCTGTTACTGCGCCTGTAGCTTGGATAGAAAAAGATGCTTCAACCATGCCGTCAAAAGATACGCTGATAGACTTATCAGTTACAAAGCCCTCACCAACATACTTTTTGCCAGTACCTACGCCATTAGGATAGATTTCAAAATCAATCTTAGATGAAACGTCTAAGTCATCCTGAGCTGAATCTGTAGAATCCCAGTAGCATTCTAAGCTAACTGTAGCTGTCTTCTGACCTGCTAAGTATGTTCTGCTAGTTTCGCCCATAGATGTTGATTCAATAGTGTCTGCTGTTTCATCAATGTTAAAAGAGCGTACTTCTGCCACTGTTGCTAATGAACCGCCATCAGTAACGAGTTTCACTATGCCGCTATTACCTGTTGCACTTGCCATGTTTATAACCTCATAAAGTTAAAGTGTACCGCGCTGATACTTATACAGTACACGCAGAGTTAAAATCACACCGCCAATCGGTGCTATAGAACCTTCATCTGTCTCGACACTAACAATCTGTGTATCTAGGGCAACACCGCCTCTAGTTCTGTCAGTATCAAGACTTTCCTCAACAGCCTCAATGATCTTGTTTCTAGCAGTGTCTATCTGACTGCCTTTCACATAGCATACAAGCTGATAGTTAATCGTTGCCATCCTGTGAGATATAGAGCCACCGACAGTATTGTCTTCTCTGTCCTCGTCTGCGCTCTGCACCAAGATAGCAGGAAACTGAGCATTCGATAGCTTCTCAAAATCAAATGGCTCTCTGGTTACATACTTCACCTTAACAGGCTTTGCAATCTGCTCAAGTGTATCTACCAAGTCAACCGCTATCTGTTCTCTAATGCTCATTTGATATTCCTAAAAAATATATCGCCTAGTTTCTTTTCTTCTTTTCTATTAAAGCCGAAGAATGGTCTTAGCTTGTTATTACCTGCCGCTTTCTTAGCCTCTACGGCTCTAGTGAAAAAGATAGTAGCCTTTTTTCTATCTGCCTTACTGGTCATCGCGCCAAGCATCTTGCCACTAAACTCAAGATTAGGCTTGTTAGTTCGACCTTTGAATCTTCTAAACCTTGCATACTTGGGAGAATACTTTGTAAACTTCCCGCCCTTAAAGCCAACACTCTGCGCTGTTCTGCGCTCTATTATGTTGATTCCTTCTTGGGCTGTAATAGATAAAGCTCGCTTTACCGCCTTATTGATATCCTTTCCCGCCTTTCGCAGTCTTTTCTCGACCTGCTTGGCGTTACTGCCAATCTCAACACTAACATTGACTTTAGTCTGTTTCTTTTTTTTATCTTTTCCAAGAACAGATGCGCCAATCCTAGCGATTATTGGTAAAGCCATTATCTGCTCAATCTACCGCTATGGATAGACTTCTTTTCGTCTTCTGTTACGACACTATCGTTATCAGCATCGTATTCAATGCCATCTCTTAGAATACTATCTAGCTCTTCGCCATAACGCGACTTGTAGAAAGCAATCATGCTCTGGAATCTATCGCCATCAACCCAGTTAGTTAACTGAGGCAATGCGTACTTCCACAACACCAAGTAAGATGCACATCTTGTAAACTGTGAGTCTGTCAGGTACGCGCTGTTTAGCTCGCCTGATAGCCCTTTCTTATCCCACCAACCTATTCGTAGTTCTCGGATAATATCGCTCTGCGCCTTAGCGTGTTCATCGCTAAAGGTATCAAAGCCCAACTCTAGTATGTCAGGCACTAGGTTCTTTAAATCTAAGTCTGTAGAGAATGCCATTACCACTTCACCTTATCTGCCCAGTAAGCCCCAGACATCTTGCCTTTGGCTATATTCTTTGCATGGCGCGCTTTAAATGAAGCCCGCTTTGCTTTATCTGCCGCTGATTCATTCTTTCTAGGTGGCTTGTTATCTGCACCCTGCTGTCCGAATCTAATCAGCTTAATCTTATCTCCTTCTTTAGCTAATACGGCGTGAGACTTAGTCGAATGACCAGATGTTCTTTTGGGCTTATTATAGCCACTGAACCTTTCGCCTCTATATGTAATCGCCATATTAACCTCAGAAAAAAGAATAGCCCCCACGTAAGCAGGGGCATTCAACTTAAAGTGCCGCGTCAGCAGTGATTTTAACACCAAAGCTGTCGTCTAACTCACCAACACCATATACAGCAGTAGCGTTAAGCTCGTTAGCACGTAGTGAAGCATCACGTTGTACTTCTAGGTTGAAGTCACGCTTGATAGCAATAGCAAGTGCTTCTGGGGCAAATACAGCCGCAACAGCATCAGCTTCACTATCAATAGCAACATTAGCCGACTCATAAACATCAATGCCTGCGATAGTACCAACATAACCGCTACGCATAGCTTCGTTCTGTAAGTCACCGCCATTTGGGTTAGCAAAGGTGTTAGTTAGGTTAGCTTTCAACTGATACGCTTGGAACGGATGCACAACAGCCGCCATAGAGCCAGTTACTTTGTTAGCTCGTAGAGTAGCCGCCGCTTTGAATAGATCAGCAACAGTAAGCTCAGCACCTGCCGAGCCTAAAGCACCAGAGAAGCCAGAAAACAAAGCAATCAAGTCTTTGTCAATCTTGGTAGCGATAGCGTTACCAAGAACAGTACCAAGCTCATCAGCAGGGTTGCCTGCGCCCATAGCCGCTAGATCAGTAAGAACAACCTGTGCGCCTACTTCGCCAACTGCTACTGATACAGATGAAGTGCTAACAGCAGTACCAGTCATGTCAGTACCTTCTGTTAGATCACCTGCCGCGATTGCAGGGTACTTAGGCACTTGAATAGTTGTGCCTGCTTCGTTGCCAATGTTGTACTGAGTTACAAGACCTAGCATTAGGGATTGCTCTTCAGCAGTGAAACGAGCCTGAGCAATGATATTAGTAAACAGGTCGTTTAGTGTAGTTGTAGTTGTATTAGCCATTTTAAAACCTCAATAAATAGAAAGAAAAAATAATTTAGCCTTTCCTCTTCATAGCGGCATAGGCTTCTTTGCCCCCGCTATTCCAATTCTCGACCATCCAATCCACCGATTGAGGCTTCGGAGTAGAGCCACCTGTATTACCCATGCTTCCTGCACCGCCACCTGAGGCGCGCACAAAGTGTGGGTTAACAGTTAAAAATTCTGTAACCATCTCATCGACAGATAACAGATCACCTTTATCATTATATCTAGGTGTTCCGTTATTATCTACAATCTCGACCGCCCCATCTTCATTTAGTCGAGTGCTACCTTTCAGTAGCGCGGTTACTTGTGCTGTATCAACTGCGTTATTCCGACTAGCCGCACTGGTTAACTGTCCATCAATTAACGTCTCTTGCAATCTTGCCTTGTAACTGTTGATTACTGCATCTTTCTTTTCGACAGTATTCTTCAAGATAGAATCAAACTCTCCGCGCTGTTTCTGTTGCTCAATCTCAGCCTGTTCCTTTTGAGTAAGTAACTCTTTGGCTTCATCTAAGTTGATGCCACCTAGCCGCTTATCAAACTTGCGCTGTTCTCTAGCAATCCGATCAGCTACGATTCGGTCTAGCTCTTCTTGTGAAAATGTCTTTGCCTGTGTTTCTACTGCCGCTGTTTCAGTCTCAGCTTCTTCTATGGTTTCCATGATTGTATCGCTCATGTTGCGTGCCTCACTAGGAGTAGTTGGTGAATCGTTAGTTTAACACAAGTTATTTCTTTGTCTTGCGTTTCTTTTTCTTAGGTCTTCCGACCTTGCTTCCGTATGTTCCTGCGCCTTTTGGCATTATGTCTGATCCTTAAATTTAACTGGTCGCCATCTATGTCTGCAGTTATAGCCACCTTTGTTTATGAATGGATTAGATCCGCTTTTTCCTGCCCATTCGCCTTGCCAAATTTCTTTCATTTCGTTAATCGTGTAAACCTTATCTACATGCCTTTGGCAAAAGCCTCTAGTCACTTCATCATTAGAGCCTAAATAAATAAATTTTTCCGCGCCTGAATCTAAAGCAACTTTAGCATTAATTGCCGCATCAAATTGCGTTAATGAATCATGTATCTGCTGTTTGACGTATCTTGCCATTTCTGTGCCTACAACAGCCTGCACTGCTGAAACACTTTGCGCAAAAGTAGCACCTGTTAAAGTGCTTTCGTAAACTTGCTTCGCTAAAACGTCTAAATACTCAAGACCTAAATCTTCCATGCCCTGAAACGTCATCTGCTGTAGCTGGTTAACTACGGAACGATCAAGATCAACAAAGTCTCCATAGTTACCAAGCATATCTACTGCGCTATCAGCTACCTGACCATAATCCCTGATAACACTATCAACTTGCGTTAAATATTCTTCGGATATTGCCTGACGTAATTCAGTTCTTGCGTTTAACGCCCATTCCAAATCAAAAAGCTCGCCATCTTTCAATGGTGCTGATGCCATTAGATCAACGACTCTATTCTCTAAAGTAACAAGTGCAGAGGCTAATCTTTCTTCATGCCTATCAGCTAACCTATCAACAATATTGAAATGGTCAGTATCAGCCGCCATTGGTTATCTCATCGGCAAAGTTACCAATGCGCTGTGAACCTGAATCAATCTCATTATGTGCTTTAGCAAGCATATCGTCATCAAGCACTAGATCAGCAATCTTCTTGTCGATCTCCTTTCCTAATGTTTCAGATTTAACGCCAGTGGCTCGCATCTGCTGTAGGAACACTAGCTCTTTGTCGTAGTCTCTTAGGTCGAACGCATCAGGATAGAACACCTCTACGTCATTGGTTACTTGTTGCCACTGACAGAACAGGTCAAAGATCTGCTCCTCTACCAACTCAAGAATATCTGCTTTCTCAGCGAGTTTAGCGTTAAGCATCTGAAACTCTGTCTGCATAGCTACGCCTGATTGAGTCATTGCTTCTGTGCCACGCACTGCGCCCATGTGAGCCATGCGATTGATAGATTCTACCTTTTCGTTGATAGACTTCATGACAGCATCTAGGTTAGCCCCTGATGGTTGCATCTGGTATGGCTTTAGGTTGCCATCCATATCATCAGGTAAGTTAATCACTGCTCCTGCACCTGCACTAGCATCGGTCTCAAACGTCTTCACTAGTGTTGGGTGGTTACTGATACGAATCAACTGTTCTACTTCTGATAGCTCTTGGTAGATAGCTCTTTGCATATACGACACATCTGATATATCACTTGTGCCAATACCGCGTATCTGTGATCTTTGAGCAGGAACAAAAATAGCAGGTATCTTGCCTAGTGCGTTGTCAATCTCTTCAATCTTTTGCTCACCATTGTTAGTGGCGCGCCAAGTTTCGATTGTGTCTTCACGCCAAACCCTATAATAGACCTCTGTCTCTGTTTCGTTGATGCGGTCTACTGATTCCCTTACCTTTAGATAAACGAGCTTAAAACGACCGCTAGGCGTTCTCTCGTACTTCCAGTCAAATACGTTCTCAGGTGTGATCATTGTCATGTAAGGGCGAATCTCTTGATCTAACTCTTCTGCCCTTGTAGCCGCATTAGACTGAGGCTTATCGATCATTAACCATACGTGTCCATATACGCTAGACCATATCTGCGCCTGTCTCATAAACGCATTAAAAGAACGACCATCAAGATCAGCATCTTTCATAAAAGGTTCTAGTGCGGCGTTGTTGGCTAGGCTATTGAATGCTCTGGTTGGCGGTACACGCCAAAGGAAACTAGAGTAGATGTGGACAATGTTCTTACAGTGATTGTCCATCGGGGTAAGGTCTAAACGTCTAGCATATTCGTCTTTGTCTTCTGAGATGTAGCTTGTCAGGTAGCCGCCATCTTTATAATCTTCTCCACCCATGTAGCTTCTAAGATAGAATGACCATCTGTGCTTGTAGTCATCATATATTGGGTGTGTGTTATCGATCTCTCTTGTTTCCATCAAGTCCACCTAGTCGGTTGCGGGGTGTTATATTCAGTTCTGATTGGGAACAAATACTCTACTAGGTAGCCTAACGCATCATTCATATGATCAGTGCCATCCTTGTTAGGAATACTTGTACCCTCTTTGTATGTCTGTCTTTCTAAACTCTTAATCGTTTGCTTGCACTTAGGGCTTACAAACAAATGCCGCTCACTATCTCCAGACAGTAAACGACTATTAACCGCGTTGATTCTATCCCTGACCAACGGGTGAGCTTTCTTCGCCTTAACGCTAAATCCTGCGTTTTGTAAGATCGACAAATCAGTCCGACCACCTGCGCTTGTTTTGCGCTGTCTTGATGCAGGGTCAGGATAAATGATGCAGTGCCTGTTAGGATACCTATCTTTTATCTCAGCAACCATTTCATCTGTGTTGCTCCCATACATAACGATTTCATCTATAGCCAGTAAGTCTTGCCCATGCCTTAAGCATATAACAGCACTCATTGGGTCTAAGTTGAAATCCATACCAATGTGTAGTGTACCACCATTGTCCTCAATAGGTTCTACTGATAGCTCTCTACTAAAGGCATAATATATCAAACCAGAGTAAGTCACAAACTCAGCGCAGTATTCTTGGTTGAAAGTGCGCTCGTCTAAGTCCATCTTGGCTTGTTCTATTTCTTCTGATGGTACATTGCCGCCATCAATGGTTGTGTACTGGTAGCTTTCCCAGTGATCTTTGCCAGTTAAACCATCAGCCCATATATCGTAAAAGTGATTGCGCCCTTTAGGCGTACCAATAAAAATACAACTTCCCTGACGATCACTCAAACTTGGTCTAATTACCTCACTCCAAGTCTCAGGCTTCATATCTGCAAACTCATCTAGCACTACAAAGTCCAATGCCCTACCACGTAGATTGTTAGGTTTCTCTGCACCCTTTAACGCAATCGTTGAGCCGTTAATTAGCTTAATGGTTAATGCTGTCTCATTCGTCTTGTATATGTACTCTTCTGGAATAGTGTGTATAAGCATATTCCATGCAATTTCCTTTGCAGAACCATAGGTAGGAGCGATATACCATACGTTTCTATTCTTACCGCCTATAGCCGCCCTAAGTATCTCGATAGTAGACAAAAACGTCTTGCCGAACCTACGCCCTGCGACAACAGTTCTAAACCGAGCAGATGATGTAAATATATCAGTCTGAGGAGTTGTCAGTTGCATTGCTTAATACAATATTCAAAGGGGGTATTTCTAAAGGCTCTTGTTGCTCTTCTTTCCAACCGCCCTGCGTTTTAAGATAGAAGATATTTGCGGACACATTACCTGATTTAGCTAACTGGACAAGGTTGCTACCCATACTGGCTATCTGCTTTACCTTACCCTTTTTATATGCGGTATTTACTTCTGGTTGGCGTTTTTCTATTTCACGCAAAGTCTTCTCGGTGATACCGAAATAGTCTGCTACTTGTGTTTTGTTTAATACAGCGGCTAATGCTTGCAGTTCTATTATCTGTGCATCTGTAAGCACTACAGGTGGTCTGCCACCCCCATCGCCTTGATTGCCTATTTTCATAATTAGGAAACTTGGAGCGTACAGGTCGGAGTTGCACCGCCCAGACTAGAGGGGTTCTCTAGTGCCTGCTCTTTTGCACGCTTCGGATAAGGTTTGCTTAAATGCATTATAGACTGTTTTGTTTCTTTGTCCAATGCCATTAAATATCTATGTTTTCCCTTTGTATAAAATACAGTAGCGTTAGGGTCTAAATTTTTTCTTACTGCATCTATATTTTGCTTAACACCTTTACTGTGTACAGATTTAGGATGTGTTTTTTTACCATTGATAATAAAAGCACCCATACTACCTGCATTCATAAGACCACTATAAACCCAATTAGTTGCTTGGTAGATTCCGCCATGATGGTTTTGGTCAGCATCAGCATAACTAACCACAAGTTTTAAACCTGTGTTGGCTTTTTTAAGAAACTTAATTGCTAATGCCATTATCTTACTTACTGGTGTTTTATGTTTTGTTAATGCTATACGTACTAACTCACAACCTTCATCTGCTTTTAAGCCAAATGGTTTTAGCATATTGTTGTTAGCACCTCTACCGAATAAAACCACTCCGATAAACTTGCCATCTTCCCATGCACCAACTTTTACCAATTTGCCAACAGGTATAACACCACTATAATGCCAATTTTCACAAGCATACTTAGCCGCATCAAAACTAGCCCAATCTATTTTTAGTTTAGCATTCTTTGACATTTTGTACTAATTCGCCCCATCTGCTTTTTAATGATTTTTTTGCTTGTTCTAATGTAGCGTTATCCATATTAATCATTCTTACTTTTTTGCCATTCATCTCAAATTCATACTTGCGAATCTTAGAACCGCTTTTCTCAGTATCAAAACGACTTAATATGTTTTTGTTTTTTTGTTCATGGTTTAAAATCATTCTACACCCCTCATATCAAACTCTTTTCCACAATGTGGACAATCTATCCACTTAGGGTCAAGTTCATCTAACTGACCTTGCTCTTCTTCTGTAGCAGGGTCAAAATTAGGCTCAAATGTATCTGTCAAGCTCTTAAGCATATCATCATCAAACCCAAGAACATCTAAATTAAATTCTAATTCTGTTAATCTGCTAACTTCAATTTTCAATGCATCTATATCCCAGTCAGCATTTAATGCTAATTGGTTGTCAGCAATAACATAGGCTTTGCGCTGTGCCTCTGTAAGCCCCTCTAGCGTAATGGTAGGCACTTCACCGAGCTTTAGCTTTTGTGCCGCTAGAAGCCGACCATGCCCTGCTATTATGCTGTCTTGCTCATCTATCAATATGGGGTTAGTAAAACCAAACTCTTTAATACTAGAAGCCACCTGTTGAACCTGCTGTTCGCTGTGTGTTCTACTATTATTGACGTATGGTATTAACTCCCCAGTTTCCCTATAGTTTATTTTTAACATTTACATATCTGCTCCGAACACCTGTCTGGTATTCATTTTTGGGTTTTTGATTATTATATCATGTTCTTTTGGTGGTAAACCTTTAGTGCGACATTCAACAGCATCTTTCCAAAAGACTAATGCTGTTTTGATCTGATGCCCTGCACTAGGGTTCTCGATTAGGCTCTGGGTGATCTCGTCTAGCTTAGACAATAGATCAGTCCATCCGTTCTCTTTGCAAGTGTTGATCTTGTTAGTTAGCTCTAGGCTCAACATAGTAGTTACCTCATTATTGGTTCTATCTATCGCCTATATACTATAACCAATGCTTTACAGTCAAGCAATTAATTTTCAGGTTGGTCTTCTTTTCTCATGTATTTGCCGCCTAAATCGTCATAGGCAATGAATACTAGGGCGATTATCGCCAGTATAAGGATGGTTTTCATAGGGGGTCTCAGGTTGTTAAGGCGGGATTATATAGAGGGCTTAGAACGCAGTCTAATGCTTTCTAGCTATGGGGGTTATTACCTGAGAAGATGGTTCGTTTCGTAGCACCAGTGAACCAATCTGGCTAATCAGGCTGAAGGAGTGCCTTGCTACTAGGGGTACACTATGAAGCTGTAATTACTGCGGCAATTAGCACGACTACGGAAACTAGTATTGTGCCTCTCTTATATCCATAAGCCTCAACCTCTAACCATGCTTTTGCTTTAGCTTTGAACGCCTCTAACTGCGCTTTTAATATCGCTTTATCTGCCATTTGGTTTACCTCTTTTATCGCTCTTTTAGTTTTTGTCATTTTGCTCCACCCTATCAATTCCAATTATCCCATCAAATCCCATTTCTGCAACCCAGTTCTCAAACTGTGTGCGCTCCTCTTTGTCGTGCGGTATCTCCAGAGGCGGGTATTCGTCTCTAAGTTCTTGCCATTTTTTTGATAAATCAGTCATAGATTCCATGCTCCCTATCGTTTTCGCCTTTCTGCTTTGCGAACTCTTCAAAGATTGCCTCTTCTATTGTTTGTTCTAGGTACAGGTAGATTCGATCTCTAAGGTCGTCAGCAAAGTTATTTAAGTTAACAATGCTATCTAGGTGTGTCTCTAACGCCTCTGACCACCATCGGTCATCCTTGTCGTACTCATCAGGTGAGTCTTCCGCCATAGCAACAAACAGGTTAGACACTATCTTGCTTGCTGATGGTGCTTTACCAAACAGCATTTCTGTAGCTATCTTGCCTACACCTCTGCTGAATGTTGCAGGGTATATATCCTCAAACCAAGTCTTGTGACTGTTTAGCCATATGTAAACAGCCTCATCCATTGCTTCATCCGGTAGGTCAGACAACCTAGAATCTTCCTTATACAGAGCATCGTAGTGCTTAGATACAAAGTCTTCATAGATTAACATGTAGCACCTCGCAAGCAGTCTTGGTAATCCATAGTTGAAACGATTGCATACAAAGCAAACAAAGTAACTGCCGCTAGAATGCCCTTGATACTGTCGCGCTTCTCTGTAGCTTGGCTATCTCTGCGCTTGATATCCATGTAAGTTAATTGATGTTCCATAGTATTCCCCTTGATTAGTTGCCCCCTTTCGGGGGCTGTTTGATTATTTAGATGGCTTTCCGTTAGCTACAAATTCATCCCAGTGATCTTCTGCCCACTCATATAGTGGAATGTAGATAGTGTCTTCCCAAGCCTCATCATCTCTACAGTCTTTTTCAATATAAACGGCTTTTTTAGCCTCTAGCGCGCCATAAGTACCTGCCGCTTCATGCTTGCTCCAACCTGCATCAATAAGAACGCTAACATCTGTCCAGATAAACTGATCGTCTTCTAAATCCATTGGGCGACCACCACCCATTCCAGTTAGGCATTCGTCAACCAAGTGAAGAGCGGCAAGTTTTTCGTTTTGAGTAAATTCGTATTTCATGTGTGTATTCCTTATGTATTTGATTAATATGTACCCATAGTAAAGGAAACATTATACATTGTAAACACTTTTATTAACTTTATTTTAATATTCGCCTATTCTGTACTCTTCATCTTTGATTTTTTCCTTTAATTCCCTCTGAAATTCGATCACTTCTACCCTGTTAAACTTGGGTGCAGGTCTCCATGCTAGTTTTTGCATCGCTCTAATACGCCTAGCTCCGTACATATCTTCCATGTAGATGCGATAGGCTTCCTGTATTTTGGTAGTCTTCATACCATACAAATTGCACACGGCACATTGGGGTGAAATATTTTGCTCGAACAGCTTAAAAACAGTGTGTCTTCTGCTGTAAAAGTGACCCCCTTGCATAGCCTTATAGTGATCTACCTTGCCGCAGGTTACGCACTGGCAGTAGCCGTTATCGTCTGAGGCTTTGAGCCTGACGTATCTTTG
>UPTG01000508.1_pt1 | contig 31829 bp, 30 predicted proteins | sample 2160121 | NCBI WGS metagenome assembly UPTG01 (sample SAMN06266255, study PRJEB28933) | marine metagenome | isolation source: Columbia River Estuary | place: USA:Columbia River Estuary, USA | collected 2014-07-27
GGCGAGCGTCGTCCAGGTGATCCCGCACACTTGGTTGCTGATCCTGCACACGCCAAAAAGTTACTCGGTTGGGAAGCCTCTCGGAAAGATCCTCGCTCAATGATTGAAACCTCGTGGAGATGGATGTCTCAACCCCACGACGGGCATTTTGCTCGTTAATTCAGGGAGATATACAGTGTAACTACATTTTTTTTCTTGATCTCAATCTGAAAAAAGACAAATAATCTCTTAGAAAATGTTAAATTCACCAACTTCTACAAAAGGTTGCAATCGGCTGCTGCGTAGCTTTCGGAAAGGCTTTAGCCTTGTCGAACTTTTGGCGGTTATGGCAATTATTGCGATTCTTCTTTCGCTTGCTTCGGTTGGCATTAGTCGGATTGGAAAAGGACAGGGTGTGACTGCTGGGCTAGCGATTGGGGAAGGACTCCTTGCTCAAGCGCGGATCTTGGCGATGAATCAAAATGCTCCGGCACGGCTCATTATTCATGGTGATCTGAATGATACTATCCCTATTGAGCGTGATCGTTATCGACGGATGATGATGGTGGTCTACCAGACGACTGACGAAGAGGGACGAATCATTCCCGAGTGGAAAAGGGCTGGTTCCCCGACCTTCTTGCCACAAGGGGTCTTTTATAGCCCTGAGCTAAGTAGGGCAGACATGCGGGCGGGAGGGGTTCTCCCAGAGGCTAGGCATCAGTTGACCAATCAAGCCTCTGACGCTCGGCAGTGTCATTTCTACGAATTCAACGGGCAGGGTATATGCACCACCCCCGGAGCAGGTTTTATAGTGGTCAACGGAGCCCGCCCGAGCGGCGCGAAACAACCTTTGTTAGGCGGGAAAAGGGATCTTGGCGGTTTCGTTGTTCTTAAGAATGGTGGGACGACCATGATCAGGGATATCGAGCAGCTGGGTGCTGTCGGAACGAATTAATAGAAATTTCACAGAGTCAAAATGACGACAAATACACCGAGAAATTTGAATGCTGCCAAGACGGGCTTTACCCTTGTTGAGGTTGTCATCGCACTGGGAATCCTAGTTGTAATGATCACGGGGTTTATGGCTGTTTTCGGGCCTGCCGCGCAGACGATTAAAAAAACGCTTTCTACCGACGAGGCAAGCCGATTGCAGGCAACTTTGGAGCTAGAGCTTCGGACTGTCCGCCAGGGGCGAGAAGGTCGTCGCTATCAGGGTGATCCTTTCCAGAAAGCGATTGATTGGATTGCTCAATCTGAGGAAGCGGGAGAAACAGTTATTATTTATAAATACCGTGGAATTCCTGGGAAATTTAGAAATGATGGGACTCTTGAGCCTGCTGATCGAACTCTGGCGATTGCGGGGCGTGACTTTTTAGTTCAACCCATGGTTCGTCGTCTTAGTGATCCTCTTTTTGAGGAGGATCTCCAAGGGGTTGAAGGTCGGGTCTTTTTTGTGAAGCTCCGGCAGCTCGTTTATGAGGGGCAGGGTCTTCGTGTGAGTGAAGAGCCGGGAACAATCGTTGATCCGAACGTGCCGGGACAGGATTTTGCGCAATCACCGGGATCGTATCCAGAAGCAGTCATCGCCTTTGAAGCCGAATATTACAGTCTGCCGACCACGACTTTCTCTTATCTTTCTAGTGCATTTGATCCCAATAATTTCACCCGGCCCATTTTTGCCCGTAACCTTGTTGTAAGGCGTTAGATGAATTGTTCACAACCTATGAAATACTCTCGCATTTGCAAAAGTTGCGCTAAGGGATTTACTCTTGCCGAACTTATGGTGGCGATGTCCATCACCCTTGTTCTCGTCCTTCTTACGCTTCAGATTACGGGTACAGCTATCGATGCTTGGAAGGCCGCCCGCACTGAGATTCGCGCAGCGGGTCAGGCTAAAGTTATGCTTAATGCTCTAGGGCGGGATTTGGAGTCAATGGTTAGCCGCTTGGGGAATAATGATAGTCAGTGGCTTCTGGCGACGACTTCGCCCGAGGGGGTTGGGCCGGAGGGGCAGAAAAGCCCGAATGCAGCGCGGTTGATCTTTTTTACTTCTGCATCTGATCGCTATAATGGAAATGCTGGAAGCCGCGAGCGGCTCAATAATGCAAGCGGAGGGAATCGAAATGCCGACCAAGGAGGTGATATTTCGGCTGTTTCTTATGAGCTAGATTTCGTCGACCCGGTCTTTGGTAATCCGGACCAACGGTTTTCAACTTTCGTGCTTTATCGTAATCTTCTCGATCCGAAAGAAACCTATGATCGTTCGTTACTAGGGAGGCCAAATCTTGAAACCGCTTTTGATGCCTCTGCTGGAGCGAATGAGTTAGACGATTTAATGTGTGAAAACGTTTTTGAGTTCACGGTTACTTTTGTCGTTGATTATCGAGATGCCGCAGGCCAGGACCGCACGACTAAGATCACGGTTATGACCTCCGATAAGGGGCTGCAGACTGTTCGGAATTTTGCGATCAACGGAACCGGATTAGCACCTAATTTAAATACGCGTTCTGAATTTGTTGGGGGACGGATCACTTCTGTCGAACTTGCGATCACGGTTCTTTCCGATGAAGGTGTGGCAATTCTAAAGAGGAATCCATTTGGGGGGAATGAAAATGCCAACAACCGATTTATTGAGCAAAACAGCTTTCGTTACACTCGGTCAGTGACAATTCCGCAGGGTTAATTTTTTTAAAGTAATTCTTGAATAAGCGGAAAGGGGAGATTACCTCCTCCGCCGTTAAAGAGATAGTGCTTAGCGCGGGTGGCGGAATTGGTAGACGCGCCAGACTAAGGATCTGGTGTCCATTGCGGACGTGGGGGTTCGACTCCCCCCTCGCGCACCATCTTTTGACATCAGGGCTACGAGGGCCTGAATGCCCAAAGCAGGGTTTTAAGAGCCCTGAAATTTGGTCGATTAGCTCAGTGGTAGAGCGCTTGCTTCACACGCAAGATGTCACTGGTTCAAATCCAGTATCGACCACCATTTCAACGGGCTTGGAGACCCTCATAAGAGGACTGCGCGTCATTTAGACAAAAAGGAGTGATCTACTCTGGTATGGGTTAGATTTTGGCGGAGGAACTAGTTGCAATTACTTCGTCGATCTTCAACTAAGACAAGGACGTGTTTTTTTTGAGACAAATTGGTTAAGATAGGGCATTCTCTTTCATATAGTTATGTCGGTTAGCGGTATAGATCTAGGCGAAGCATGGCGGGAATGGCTCGGAGAGAGTGCTCCTCGCCTTCTTTCCTATGCTCGGGCGCGATGTAATGATGTCCATGAAGCCGAGGATTTGCTCCAAGATGCCTTGATCAAGCTTTGGGGTTATCAGAAGGAAAGGGAATGCCGTCCGCCCGATCTGCCTCTCGCGTTTTCGGTGATGCGGTATCTTGCCCTTGATCGCGGTCGTCGTAAGGGGCGTCGAGAAAAGCGTGACCGGAAGATTATTCAATTTCAAAGCGGCGAAGATCATTGGCTTGATCCAACTCTTGAAGATGCCGAAGACTCTGAGCTTCTCCGGAAAGAAGTTGAGGAGTTGCCTGACAAGCTCCGTGAGGCGCTGACCCTTAAAATATGGGGGGGACTTACCTTCGCCGAAATTGGGAGTGTTCTTCAGATCTCCCATAATACAGCAGCATCCCGTTACCGCTATGCTCTTGAGCAGCTCCAAAAGAAATTAAACCATCTTCAAACTATCAAAAATGGATAACACACTAAAGGATCTGGAATCGAGCCTTGAAACACTGACGCCTCGTGGTCTCAGTGATGTGGGGCGGGATGATTGTCACCAGCTGATTGATCAGTTAGTGGAAGCAAATGAATTTTCTGCGAATAACGTGAATCGGGGGGCTGGGAGTTGGAAGGGAACAGCTGCCGCTGCAGCTATCGCTCTCGGTATCGGAGTTAGTGGTGGATGGTTTTTGGGGGTTGATCGAAACTCTTCTCTTTTTGTGGAAAACGAAAAAGCAGGTGACGCTGAAGATGTTTTAGCTTTCGAGCATCTTGATCACGATGCCTGGATCTTAGCCACAGAGTCACCGAATGTTTACGTGACCAAATTAGGCGAAATTAGAGAGATTTCGCGAGAGGTTGAGGTGACCGAAGAGGTTATCCAGCACCGGGAAAGTGGTCTCGTCGTAACGATCGAGACAACCGATCATCATGTTGTTGATACTCCCAAGAGTGATTTTTAGCGATTTTGAGACGTGAAGCTGCTTTGGATCTGTTTACTAGCTCTTTTGCCAAACTTGGTGCAAGCGGAGCAGCTTCCGTGGATTGGAGTCTCGTTTGAACCCCTTACAACGGAGGATCGAAAGGGCTCACCACTTGAGTTGGGAGTCGGACTTAGGGTGTCTGGAGTAGTGTCGAAAGGACCACTTGCGAAAGCTGGTGGGAAGAATGGTGATCTTTGGTGGAAATTTGATGATCACATTCTTTTAAATATGAGGCAAATGGTCGTCCTTCTTCGTGAAAAAGAGGTTGGAGAGACAGTGGAGGTTCAAGCTTTTCGAGAGGGGCAGCTTAAGAAGTTCAACCTATCGCTGGGATCTCGTCAGCTCCCACAAGTAAGGCCAGTTAGCTCGCTGATCGAGAATCGGAACCTTGAGAGACCAAGGCGGCTAGCAAAGCGAGAACAAGTGGCTCGGCTTAACACCGAGGAGCAAGTTTTAAGTTTAGAGGCAGAGGGGAAAGCTTGGCGATTTCAGGTTAAGGAGGATGATGTCGTGATTCTTTCAGCACTCGTGAGCACTGATGATCTGAGTGAAAAGCTGCCAAGAAGATGGATTGGCGCCTTTTTGATTTTGAGGCAGACCCTCCAACGACAGCAGGATGGGGGTGATGCAAGCTCTAAAGGAAAGGTTCGCTTCGCTCCTAGTATGAGAAAGAAACGTCCTAACGGATAAAAATGAGGTGTCCCGCCCGAGAGTCAGGCTAAACCTTTTTCTCTTCGGTTCTTGCCATTCACGCTTGTCCCTTACAGTCTCGCGACATGCATTCTGATGTCGCGAAGTTGGTGGAGGCGGGCCGAATTACCGCTCCCGTTGGTGAGAAACTCTCAAAGATTGCTCCGGGGTCATACCGGATTCATAAAGGTTTCGGAGGGGGCGTGGTGACAGAATGGGATCTCTTCAATGGGAAGGTCACAATCGATTTCGAGGAGGAAAAGGGAAAGGTTATGGGGCTAAAGCTCGCTCTTGAAAAAACCGAGGCAGTAGAGGCGAATGATGTCCGTGCTCAAAAAGTGAGCCAACTCGGGGAACTCAAGGAACTTGCGGAGAAAGATCCGGTCGAATTGGTCGTTCGCACGATCGAAACAAGGGGCGGAAATATGACGATGGATCAACTTGATGCCGAGCTTTGCGGACGTGTTGTCGAAGAGCCTGGTTATAAAAAATGGTGGGAGAAGACCAAGAAAGCTCTTCGTGAGAGCAAACGTGTTTCCGTTCCAACAAAGCGCACTGATCCTCTTGTCCTCCGCGACGAATCTACTGGTCCAGGAGAGGCTCTGGTCGATGATTTGGAGCAAGCTCGCTCACCCAAAGCTCGTGTTAAGGCCCTTGAAGCTATTCAGCGTGAGGCCCCATTGGTTGCAGCGACTGAAGGTTTGCTTGCTCGTGCATTTGAAATAGTTAACGACGCAGCTTTAAAGTTAATGAAGCTGGCTCCGGCGCAATCATTAGAGTTAATCGCGCTTCGTGATGAGATTGCTCAAGAAACAAAGCAGGATGAAGCAATCTCGGCTGATGCTCCCAAGCTCTCAGAGGTTCTTCAGGTGGCCGACGGTAATCTTTCCGAAGATCTTAATCACGTTGCGGCGGCCCGCTTGAAACGAATTCTTGAAGCGTTTCCTCCTGCTTTCGGTGACGACTGGGTTGGGAAGGTGCTGTCTGTTTTTGGTAAGATAAGTTCCCGGGGAGTTTCTGAGATTGCGAAACTCTTAGGAGAGAAAGACGAAACGAAGGCTCTCAATGATCATATTAAGGTTGCGCTATCACGCCATGCTCTCGGGCCGGATTCGCTTGCTTGGATTTGTCGCGAACGCAAGAAGTTGGCGGAAGATGTTTTTGACGGTTCAGTGGGTTCGGTGATTCTTACCGTTCTTGAGCAAGATTCTCTCGATGATGGGCCCCGCCGAAGCGGGCGTTTAGGTAACCTGCTTCTCGATGATAAGGAACTGATCTCGGATATCCTTGATGGGATGGAGTTAAACGATGTTCGTAACTTCGCTCGCAAACTTCTAGCAAGCCCAGCTTTCCCCGATCTCGATCGAAAATCGCTGATGGCACGTGTCATTAAAAAAGTTCCTGAGACTCAAGAAATGGTTTCTGGGGAAAATCAGGCGAAGGGTGACGATACTCTTCTCGTTTCCTTCGAAAGTCTTGATCGTCGTAAGGCGGAGTATGAGGAGCTTGTTAACAAGCGGATTCCGGCTAACGTAAGGGAAATTTCGACAGCTCGTGCACACGGTGACCTTCGTGAGAATTTCGAATACCACGCGGCCAAGCAGATGCAGTCTGTTCTTAATTCTCGAAAAAATGATCTCGAGCGTGATCTTGAGCGCGCGCGTCCGACTGACTTCAAAGGCGCTGACACTTCGGCGATTAATATCGGAACTAAGGTGATGGTCGCTATTGAAGGTGGTGAAGAGCGTTCAATGACAATGCTAGGGGCTTGGGATGCTGATCCTGAAAAGAATATCGTATCCTACCTCTCCGAGATTGGTCAGGCACTCCTCGGTAAAGTAGTGGGGGATGTCGCTGAAATCCATGACACTGATACCGAAGAACTCATCACAGTGACAATCAGCTCGATTAGTTCTATCTAAGGACACTTTTTAAGAAATTTCTAAATATACATATGTCGAACACTACCATTCAGTCGATCAAAGGCCGCGAAATTATTGATTCGCGGGGCAATCCTACTGTTGAAGTTGACGTCACCCTTGATGGTGGCGCCTTCGGCCGCGCTGCCGTCCCCTCAGGGGCTAGTACCGGTGAACATGAAGCATGGGAGCTTCGCGATGGCGACAAGGATCGTTACTTAGGAAAGGGCGTCCTCGGCGCCGTTGCTAATATTAACGATAAGATTGCCCCGGCTCTTCTTGGAAATTGTGTTTGTGATCAAACCAGGGTCGATCAAACCATGTTGTCCCTCGATGGTTCTTCGAATAAAAAGAATCTCGGAGCAAATGCTCTCCTTGGAACTTCACTCGCGGTAGCACGTGCAGCAGCTTCTGCATCGGGCCTTCCCTTATACAAATATCTCGGGGGTCCTAACGCTAAGGTTCTTCCGGTTCCAATGATGAATATCATTAATGGTGGATCCCATTCAGATGCTCCAATTGCTTTTCAGGAATTTATGATTCGGCCGGTGGGTGCTGCGACCTTCAGCAAAGCGGTGCAAATGGGCGCTGAGGTCTTCCATAACCTAAAGAAGGTTCTTCATGACCGGGGTCTTTCTACTGCTGTCGGTGATGAGGGCGGATTTGCCCCGACTTTCAAAGGGACCGAAGATGCTTTAGATACTGTTACTTTGGCTGTCGAGAAAGCTGGTTATAAAGTGGGTGAGGATATTACTTTCGCACTTGATTGTGCTGCTTCAGAGTTCTTCGAGAACGGAGTTTATGATTACGCCAAATTTGAAGGAGATGGTGGCGCTCAAAGAGGATCAGAGGAGCAAGCTGCATATCTGGCCGAGCTTTGTGCGAAGTATCCTATCGATTCAATCGAAGATGGTTGTGACGAGAATGATTGGGATGGCTGGAAGGTTCTCACCGATAAGATCGGCGATAAGGTTCAGCTTGTAGGCGATGATCTTTTTGTGACTAACGTTGACTTTCTTCAGAAGGGCATCGACCTCGGTGTGGCAAACTCAATTTTGATCAAGGTTAATCAGATTGGAACTCTTACCGAGACTTTTGATGCCATTGAGCTGGGTAAGATTCATGGATATAATTCAGTGATTTCCCATCGGTCGGGAGAAACGGAAGATAGCACGATTGCCCATCTCGCTGTTGCAACCAACGCAGGCCAAATCAAGACAGGTTCAATGAGTCGGTCTGATAGGATCGCCAAGTATAATCAACTCCTTCGAATCGAAGAGGCACTTGGTAATAACGCGATATATGGCGGTTCCTAAGAGCTGGAACCTTCTAAAAATTTCAAAAACTGCAGGTTTTGCCTGCAGTTTTTTTTGTTTAGACTTCCTTAGTATCGAACTTTGTGTAATTTACAAGTGATGGGCCGCTATTTCCGAGTCGCAACCGACCGTTCACCTGAGTTTTCCGAAGCTCGAGGTGGACGAGGTTTCTTTGGAAAGCCGACCTTAGTCCTGTTCTGGTTCTTTGTCTTAGCAGCTTGTTGCGCTGTTGCGATTCCAGCGCTCCCTCAATATCACCTTTTAAAGGAAATCGAATTAGAACTGGTCAAGACTCAAGAAGAGGAAAGGCGGCTTGAGAGGCATATCCAACAACTAGCTGCCGAGGCTCGCGCTCTTGAGGAAAACCCGAGCTATTTGCAGGGGCGGGCCCGGGATCCCCTTCGCTATATGCGAAAAGGGGAGACCATTATTCAAATCCAAGACTAGATCGTCATCGAGTTGAATCCACCATCGACGACAATTTCGGTGCCTGTGATGAACCCGCCGGCCCGATTGGATGCCAAAAGCAGGGTTGCTCCCATCAATTCTTGAGGATTTCCGAATCTTGAAGCTGGAGTGTGACGTAAGATTTCAGCAACCCGAACTTCGTCGAGGACCTTGCGATTCTGTTCTGCAGGGAAAAATCCAGGGACCAACGTGTTCACCCGGATGTCCCGATCCGCCCATTCGCGCGCAATATTACGGGTAAGGTTGTGGACGGCTGCCTTAGAGGCAGAATAGGTGAAGACGCGTGAGAGCGGGTTTAGGCCAGAAATCGACCCTAAATTAATGATCGAGGCCTGGACATCGCGGCTCAGAAAGTAATTTCCAAAGACTTGGCAGGCGCGCATGACACCCACGAGGTTAACGTCTAAAATTTTGAGGGCTTCGTCATCTGTAATTTCGACGAATGGGCTTGGGGAATTGATTCCCGCGCCGTTTACAAGGATGTCGACTTTGCCAGATTGTTCTACCACTGAGTTTAGGAGCTCATTGAGTGATTGGCGATCGCTGGCGTCTGCTAACGCAAAATATCCCTTCCCGCCTGCTTCCTCGATGATCTTGAGCCGTTCGTTTGCCTTTTCCTCATTTCGCCCCACTAAAACGACTTCTGCTCCAGCCTTAGCAAGTCCGAGTGCCATACAGGAACAAAGCTCTCCAGTGCCCCCAATCACGACGGCAGTCTTGCCCTCAAGCCCGAACATCTCTTTTAAAAATTGTGCTGTTTTCATAATGCCCTGACTCTAATGCGTGGGAGAATAGTCGCAAGAAATGAAAATAGAGAAGTTGGAAGAAAGTTCCTCAGTGATGGGGATTGATGCGTTATCTTCCCAATTAGCAAATGTTAGAGCGAAAACGTAGAATTTTCGGTAGCCATTAGTAGTTGAATCGTTACCTTCTAAACGTTGATGAAATGCGACTCATGCCAAGAAAAGGCTACGGTGTTTTACACCCAAGTGACTGAGGGTAAACTTAAGAAGTTTGTCCTTTGCGAAGCTTGCGCTCAGAAAAAGGGGATCACCAATGTGGATGATCTTTTAATGGGTAGTGATTTGCTTGGGAATTCACCACCACAAACCAAGGTGCAAGATATCGTGGCTGAGCTAAATCAGGAGGATTGTAGTTCTTGCGGGTTTTCTTTAGATGATTTCCGAAAAGTCGGCCGGCTCGGCTGTCCTGAATGCTATCAAGTTTTTTATCGTGAGCTCGCGGAGCGTCTGCCTTCGATGCATAAGGGAGGTGTCCATAAGGGGTATTTGCCTGAAGGAGTTGCTATGAAACAGGCCTTGAAGTCAGAGCTCGCGTGTTTGACTGACAAGTTGGAAAGCGCAATCGAAGATGAGCGGTTTGAAGAAGCTGCAATGCTTCGGGATAAAATTTCTAAAGTTGAAGAGAAGAAAGGGGTGGTCGAGCTATGATGCGATTTGCGACACTCCTGCGGCATCCCGCAGATTGGATGATGGGGCACGGAGCAGAAACATCAGTGGTGCTGACTAGCCGAGTCCGCCTTGCGCGCAACCTCGCCAAATCTCCATTTCCCGGATGGTCTCGGAAGAAAGATCGCGAAGGTGTATATTCATTTTTGCGAGAAAAAGTAGAATCGGTTCCTGGCATGAAAGATGGCTTTTCCCATGAGCTTTGTGATTTGGATCCTCTTCAGAAGCAAGTCCTCGTCGAACGCCACCTGATCAGTCGGGAGCAGGCTGCTCGGAGTGAGGGGAGCGGTTCGGTGGTAAATCGTAAGCAGACCCTGAGTCTCATGATTAACGAGGAGGACCATTTGCGGATTCAAGCAATTCGTCCTAGCCTTCAATTAAAAGAAGCCTTCAAGTTGGCCCATTCAGTTGATCAGCGCCTTGAAAAGGTGGTCGACTTCGCTATCGACCCAACGCTTGGATACCTCACAGCTTGCCCGACCAATTTAGGGACTGGTATGCGGGCATCATCGATGCTTCACCTGCCTGGATTGGTTTTGAGTGATCAAATTGGCCCAGTGTTAAAGGGAATCAATAAACTTGGTTTAGCTGTTCGTGGGTTATATGGAGAGGGAACCGAGTCGCTTGGGAATCTTTATCAAATTTCAAATCAATCGACCCTCGGTGAGAGCGAAGAAGAAATTCTCGACCGTCTAACCAGAGTGATAGGCGACGTGGCGCAATATGAACTGCAGGCCCGAGAAAAGCTTATGACTGAAGATTCGATAATGGTGAGGGATCGAATAGGTCGCGCTGCAGGCAATCTCTCATACGCTCATATCATTACTTCAAAAGAGGCTCTTAATCATCTCTCCATGCTCCGCTTGGGTGCTGATCTGACGCTGCTCCCGTCAGACTTAGTTGAGAGTTGTGACCGTCTCTTCATGGAGACTCAACCTGCCCATCTTCAATGGCGAGCAGGGCGTAAACTTGAACCAGAGACCCGTGATGTTATCCGGGCTCAAATGATTCGCGAGCAGTTGCAATCATCGTTATCACCTGCTATTGATTTATCAGGGAAAGAAAAGTAAAGAAAGTTCCACTCCATCCTAACAATTCTATGAATAATTTTACACCACGCGCACAGCAGGTGCTGGCTCTAGCTCGAAAGGAAGCTGACCGATTCAATCATAATTATATTGGGACCGAGCACGTGCTCCTTGGCCTCATTAAATTAGGCCAGGGTGTCGCTGTTAGCGTTCTTCAGCGCATGGGGCTCGACCTTGAATCAGTCCGCATGGAGGTAGAGAAAGAGGTTGGGACTGGTCCGGATACCAAGAGTTCAACCAATATTCCTTACACACCCCGTGTAAAGAAGGTGCTGGCTCTTGCAAATAAGGAGGCCAAGCAGCTCAATCATTCTTATGTTGGAACCGAGCACATTCTTCTGGGGCTGCTTCGCGAAGGTGAGGGAATGGCGGCGCGGGTCCTTACCAGTTTAAGCGTAGATCTTCAAACGACGCGCAATGAGGTGCTCGCGGAGATTGATCCTAACTTCGCAGCCGAAGAATCCGATGACGAATTCGATTTCGATGATGATGAAATCGAAATGGAAAATGGTGAGGATGCCGAAGGAAAAGCTAAGACTCCGGCTTTAAAAGCGTTTGGTCGTGATCTCACTAAGCTTGCGCAATCGGGTGATCTAGATCCAGTGATTGGACGCGCCTCTGAAATTGAACGGGTGATTCAGATCCTCTGTCGTCGTACAAAAAACAACCCGGTATTAGTCGGAGAGGCAGGAGTGGGTAAAACTGCAATTGTCGAAGGACTTGCGCAAGAGATTGCGGCTGGTGATGTGCCTGAGATACTCCGAGACAAAAAGGTGGTCACTCTTGATCTCGCTTTGATGGTTGCTGGCACAAAATACCGCGGCCAGTTTGAGGAGCGTATAAAGGCTGTCATGGACGAGATCCGCAAAGTGAAGAACGTTGTGCTCTTCATTGATGAGCTGCATACCATTGTTGGTGCGGGTTCGGCTGAGGGAGCTATGGATGCTTCGAATATTATAAAGCCCGCCTTGAGCCGCGCTGAGTTGCAATGCATCGGTGCCACCACTCTTAATGAATTTAGAAAGCACATTGAAAAGGACTCCGCTTTAGAGCGTCGTTTTCAGCAAGTTAAGGTAAATGAACCCTCAATTGATGATGCTATAGAAATCATGAAAGGCCTTCGTGAGAAGTATGAGAGCCATCACAAGGTGCGCTACTCTGAGGAGGCTCTTGAGGCATCGGTGAAGTTGACATCTCGTTATCTTACAAGCCGCTTTCTGCCCGATAAGGCTATCGATGTAGTGGACGAAGCCGGAGCCCGTGCCCGAATTCAAACTATGACGCGTCCGATCGGACTCAAGGAGTTGGAGGTGCGCATCGCGGAGATTAACGATGAGAAGGTAGCTGCTATTAACGATCAAGATTTTGAAAAAGCTGCAGCTCTTCGTGACGAAGAAAAGACAACTCGAAAGGTGCTCGATGATAAGATAGAAGGTTGGCGTGGTGAAAGCGAAGAGAAGGTCGTTGATATCGATGAGGATGATATTATGTCGGTGGTCTCGAAGTGGACTGGTGTTCCGCTCCAACGTATGGAGCAGAAGGAAGCAGCTAAGCTGTTAAAAATGGAAGAGAATCTCAGGGAGACTGTTATTGGGCAGAATGAGGCTGTTGTGGCAATCTCTAAGGCCCTTCGGCGATCGCGTGCTGATCTCAAGGATCCGCGTCGCCCGATAGGTTCATTTCTTTTCCTTGGGCCAACTGGAGTGGGGAAGACCTACCTTGCTAGAAATCTTGCCAACTTTATGTTCGGTGATCCGGAGTCGCTGATTCAGATCGATATGTCGGAATACATGGAGAAGTTTAGCGCAAGTCGTCTCATCGGTTCGCCTCCGGGGTATGTTGGATATGAAGAGGGCGGTCAGCTCTCTGAAGCGGTAAGGCGCCGTCCGTATTCAGTTATTCTTTTTGACGAAGTTGAAAAAGCCCACCCGGACGTCATGAATCTTCTGCTTCAAATTTTGGAGGAGGGAATGATTACGGATAGCTTCGGTCGTAAAATCGATTTTCGGAACACGATCATTATTCTGACCTCGAATGTCGGAGCTGAAAGTATCAAACGCCAAACGACATTGGGTTTCAATGCAATGGCGGAGGATGAGGCGGACTTCGAAGGCATGAAGGCCAAAATAGATTCCGTTGCTAAAAAGCATTTCCGGCCTGAATTCCTAAATCGACTTGATGAACTCGTGGTGTTCCGGATGCTTGAGAAAGAGAGTCTTAACGTGATTGTCGATCTAGAGGTTGCGAAATTGGTAAAGCGCCTTGCTGATAAGCAGATCGATCTGGTGCTCGAGGAATCCGCACGCGACCTAATCGTCACCGAGGGCTACGATCCTGACTATGGAGCTCGCCCAATGCGCCGGGCGGTTGAACAATTGCTTGAAGATCCGCTTGCTGAAGCCATTCTTTCAGGTTCTGTCAAGGAGGACCAGCACGTTACAGCGAAGGTTAAAAAGGACGCGAAGGCGGTTTCTTTCAAAGCCAAGGCCCGCAAGAAGCAAAAGAAAGCAGGCGTTTCCACCTCCTAGAAATTTAAGAGGTGCGAATGAATTGATCTTATCGAGTTACTCTAAAATGGGTGAGACTTCGGCCTTCCTGATCCAGCCAGTGCTGCCTCCAGGGAGCTTAATCATAGACCATCCTGCTCGAGTCGCTTTGACTCGACACAGGCTCCCTATCACGTTCTCCCGAATTATAGAGCCTCCCTCAAAGGGTTGGCTTTTCAGCGCCGTCTTTTCTGTCACGATTGATAATTCACTCAGGGGCTCGAAGCTTACTCCTAGAGGATAGAGTTTCATCCCGGTGATTCCAATTGCGAATCCCAAACCTGTGAAAACGGAGAAAGTGACGAGGAGAGGTTTGCGCTTATTTCCAAAGATGTTCCAAGCTGTCAGAATAGCGATGACAAGTGACCAAATCCCCATGATTAAGATTTGAAAATAAATCCATTTGGGTAGAAGCGATAGCCATTCAGTCCCCTCTGGCGAACGAGCGTGAGACCCTGGTAATTCGCTCATTAGTTTGGAGCTGTCACCACCATGCAATTGATAACGATGGGCCCACAATGAAGCTTCGCCATAGTTTTCTAACTTTAGCTCACAAATCGCTAGGTTATGAAGATGCTCTCTTGCTGCTGCTGTTTCCATTGATGCCAGAATGTCGGCTTTGGCTTCCTCGGGAGAATGGTCAATGGCCTTACTAGTCTGAATCAAGGAGCCTATAGAGATTAAAAATATTAAGAGCGGAGACAAGGTCCTAAGGAGCCTCAAGACTCGCTTTTTTTCGCTTGGTTCAAGGGGTTCCGGTTTTGGGTCCTGCCGAAAGCAGATCTCATCCCGTATTTTGAAAACCTCCTCGAGCCCCTCAGCTGCGTCGTGCTCCGTAGCAAACCGGGCCGCTTCTCGAAAGAAGGTTACACGGTCATTGCTCGCTGAAGTCACTTCTTTCAGCTCGTTTTCAAACTCCCTACGAGGCGCTAACGCGATATGGCGAGCTTTGAGCCTGTTCCGGAATGCAATTCCAAGAATTGAGCAGGTAATTAGAGCAGGGATGATTTGCCACGCCCACTTGCTCAGGGGGGATGATTTCCTGAAAACTTTTAGCGGACGTTCGCTAGGGGGGAGGAACTCCAGAGCTTCTCCAAGGGATTCTGGGGAAGGAAGTTCTCCGGTGATTTTTATCGGAATAGGAAGAGATTCCTTTTGCTCGTAATTTTCGAGCAATGGATCGAAGTAAATGAAGCGATAAGGGGGAAGAGCCTCAATTTTTTTTAGAGGTCTTAGGACATGCGAGAACTCAGCGGTCCCTGAACTTGAACGGCGTTCCCCGCCGCTCGGCTTAGCCATTATTTCAAATTGTTTCCAATCTTTGTTCAGGTCAACTAATTGAGGTCCAGGGAATTGATCGATATTTCCCGAACCTGTGATGCGTGTTTCGACGGTGAGTGATCCGCCGAGCTCGAGTTCAAGACTGAGGGGGCGAACCTCAATCGAAAATGTTCCTACGGCTCCACCAAAACCGGATGGCGCTCCTTCAGGAAGAGGCCGGACATTTAGCTCAACAGAAGGGAAGTCGATCTTTGTGGTAAAGGAACGGGTGGCGAAGCCTCCGCGAACCACTTGGCGACGAAGTAAGGTAGCGTTAGTCGACCCAGGTCCAAGAACAAGAGGTCCGTCCTGAAGCGCATTGATTGAGCTAAGGTAGGTGTATACCGCGAATTGATGGCCATCATAATCAAGATATCCAGTAGGTTCAGTCGTCGTAGTGAAGCGCCATGCTGCAAGCCCATCCTTTTTGAGGTTAATGACGTTCCCATCTGATAACCGAAGTAAGTGAGGTGCTGCTTGGGAAAGATATAGCTTAGCTTCGACGTCCTGTGTTTCACCTAAGTAAGGGTTGGTCTTCTCAAGGAAAACACCGGTCAGATACGGAGTGACTTCTCCATTGATTTTTATGCCATGAGTTTCGAGGCTATTGATTGGTGCCACTCGAAGAGTATGGGTTTTTGAGCGAATCACTCCGGAGTTAGTTTGGAGTTCAAAGGGGGGGATCTTGTAAATCCCTGGCTCGAAAGCTGAAACTAAATAACGGAAGCCTTCACGAATTCTTCCATTAATTTGATATCGGCGTTGCGTTTCTCGCTTTAAAGCAAGAGGGGCCGCTTTTGGGCTGGTTGGCCAATCGATTAGCGTCAGATTCTCGACCCATACCGTCAGGTAGGTTTTTTCCCCAACTACAATAATCGAACTATCGAGCTTTGTCTCGATCGCCGGGGAATCCTTAGCTAAGAGGTTGCGGCCTCCTGTAAGAATTAGAAATGAAATGATTACGAAAAATCTCACGATGGTCGTTTCGTAAATTACCAATCGTGTGGGCTTCGATTGTAGGGTCTCCGTATCCTTCGTGGAGCCTTTCCCCCAAAGTCGGAATATTGCTTTAGGAGCCGCCGAGCTCTTTCGCGGGGCGTTTCATTTTCCGGAGCATTAGGATCATCTTTTAGGTTGGGATTCTCTGCTTGTGCTTTGTTTTCATTGCCCTGTTTAGCTTCTCCCTCATTGCTTTGATTTTCGTTTTGATTCGATAGCTCGTCGTTAGGTTTTGATTTTTCAGATTGTTCATCATTTTTACTCTCACCCTCTTTAGATTGCTTGGGATTGTTGTTATCGCCATTTTCTTCGGAGGGGTCATCTTTCTTCGTTTGGTCCGGATTTTCATTTGATTGCTCGTCCTTTGACTCTTCTGATGTGTCTTCCGAATCAGAGCCATTTTGAGCTTCTTCTTGAGAGTCGTTTTTTTCTGAATCTTGATTGTCTTCGTCTTCCTTTTCCTGGTTTTTTTCTTCCTCCTTTTTTTCCTTTTCTTTTTGGAGTTCGGCTAATTGCTTCTCTACGGATTGTAGGTTTTCTCTCGAGGCTGCGTTTTGGGGTTGGATTTCTAAAGAGGCTTTAAAGTGCTCAATCGAACCTTCCCAAGCTTTCACTTTCTCTTCCATGGTTTTTGACGCACCTAGATAAAATAAGGAAGTTGCGAGAGCATAATGGGCTTGCTGGAGAATTTCAGAATCTTCAGCCGAAAGTGCTGAGCTAAATGAAGTGACCGCAGTAGGCCAATCTTGCGCTCTTGATGCTGCTGATCCGGATGCGAGGTATAGGCTTGCCGCATGGTCACCTGAACTATCTTTGGCTGCTTCGCTGAACAACTGTTGAGCTGTGGTTGTTTCACCTGCTTTGAGGGCAGCGATGCCGTCTTCCACCAAGCTTGCTTCAGCCTGTGGGGTGGCGAGACTACATACTGCGAGAGCAATGATCGGAGCTAAAGGAAGGCACTTGATGAAAATAGAAGTCATGATGAGAAGCAGTCCGCTAAAAACAAACCACCGATGAGCAGGTTTAGCAACTCGTTGGTGTTTTCCTTCCTCTCGGAAGCGATCCATTTCAGAAAGTGCCGAATCTAATTTGTTAATGAAGCCGGCGCCCATTCCTTTGGAGTAATATCCATCAGTTTCTTCGGCTATCACTTGTAGAGCTTCTTCGTTGAGCTTGGAAAAAACGACATTCCCGGATCGGTCTCGAAAATTCCCATCACTTTCCCGAGGATCAGGTATGAAGGAACCCTCTGTGGATCCCATTCCGATTGCGTAAATGAAGATGCCTTCTCTGGCGGCAGCGGCGGCAGCTTCTTCAAGTCCTTCAGAGGATTTTTCACCATCGCTAAATACCACCATGATGTTGCTTTGTTGACCCGTTTCCCTCAGGAGTCGTGTTCCGGAATCAATAGCTGTGGTAAGGTTGGAGCCTCCCACTGGGATGTCATTGGGGTCCAGTTGAGCCAAAGTTTGTTCCACAAAACTGTGATCGATCGTAAGTGGAGATTGAACAAGTGTTTCCCCAGAAAACAAAAGAACGCCAACTCGATCGTTAGGAAACTTTTCTAGGATTTCTAGAGCTGCAGCCCTAGATGCTAGTAGTCGATTAGGCTCCATATCGCGGGCTAGCATGCTGCGTGATATATCCACACAAAAGAGAATGTTTCGTCCTTCATTTTCTACTTCAATCCATTCCTCGCCAGATTCTGGCTGGGCGACTGCAATAATCAACCCAGCCATCCCTCCTAAAGCGAGACCCAGTGAGGTGAAGTGAACCCATGGCGGGCGGGTATGGCTGAGGCGGCCTTGTAAACGATCTGCCACCATTCTCTTCCAGCGATAGCGACGCTTCTTCCAAGAGAGCCAAGCCATGAAGCCAATCAAGGGGAGGGCGGTTAAGCAAAGAAGCCATTCAGGTTTTGCAAAATTCATGGCATCGATGGTGGGTTGAGTGCTGAAGTAAAAAGGTAGCCTAAAATCAAAAGGCCCGACGCCCCAACAAACCAGAAGTAGAGCTCTTTCCTTATCGTCCAGCTCTTACGTTCGACTTCGATTTTTTCAAGGTCGTCGATGCTCTTGAAAGCTTCTCTGAGGCCTAAATAGTCGCGCGCTCGATAGTAATCTCCTTTGGTGATTTCAGCGATTTCCTTAAGAGTTTCAGTGTCAAATTCTTGTCCGGTATTAACCCCTCGAATCCGACCTTGGGGAGTTCCAATTCCTACCGGGTAAACTTTAATACCGAGTTCGGCTACTAAGCCCGCCGCCTCAACCGGACTGAGTTGCCCCGAGTTGCTGGCGCCATCGGTAACGAGGACAATGACTTTGCTTTTACTTTTGGGATCACCTTTGTCTGTATCCCGGGCAAGCGTTTCGAGGCGATCACCTGCGGCTACGATGGCGCTGCCGATAGCTGTGCCACCCTCGGTTCGATCCTTCACTAGGGCGACGTCGCGTAAGGTGTATTCAAGAATTTGATGATCGAGGGTGATTGGGGCAACCGTGTAAGGGCGTGCCGCGAAGCTTACGATTCCGATTCGATCATCAGGTCGGCGATCGATGAATTCGGTAATAATCTTTTTAGCTGCATTAATCCTGAGTTGGGGGCGCCGCATGCCTTTGTCAGATTCGTAAAAATCAGCAGTCGACATTGAGTAGGAAACATCAAGCGCGATAATGATATCAATTCCGCTCGCGGTCCGCGAAGTCCGGCTTCTAGTTTCTTGTGGCCGGGCAAGTCCGATAATCGCAGGGATTAGCATGAGCGGGAGAATTAAGGGTGCGAACTGAAAGGGTCGGTCTTTAGGCTTGAGTCCCAGTGTGCTTAATACTCGCAAGGTTGGATAGATAAGCCAACTGCGAGCCCCTTGACGATAGCCGAGAAGCATGAGCAGTGGAACGGCTAGAAGAAGCAGAAGCCACCATGGTTCCGCAAAATCATAATTATCCAAAAAGTTCATGATTATTTCTGCGAAGGACGGACAAGAAGAAAGGTGATAAGGGCTACCGCGCTGATCGAGAGCCCAACCCAGACTAAAGCGTTTCCTTCGAGTTCAGCGCTTACCCCACGCCGTTTGTAGGTGCTACCCATCAAGCCTCCGAGAGCAAGGATCATACCGAAAGGAAAAGCTGCTAAGGTTCGTCTGGCGAAAGTCCGCTGGATCCAGCCTGCTGATTTGGTCTCGGGTAAAGTTGGTAAGTGATCGTTTTCTATCTCTTTAGTTGGAGTGAATCGGCGAAGCTTTGTGAGACAGATTCGTGACTCCTCAATCATCTTCAAGGAAAGGGTTTGGTCGATCTCAGACTTATCATACTTGGCATCGTTCAAGCGATTAAGAACATGGTTGGCATCAGCTGGTAGTATGCTTTGTCGGGCTTCAAATTCCTCGACTGTTTCGTAAAGCGCAGGTTCTGCCTGAGCTCCGGCTAGGTAGGTTCGGATTGCCAATGACGCCTCGGCTGCGATCTCCGAAATTAATCTTTCGTCAGCCTGCGATTCAAGCGAATTGAGAACGCTCATCGCAGGTGTGAAAAAATCGAGATTTGAGATTGGTTTTGTTTTCTTGGGTTCCGCAAACAGGAGCCGGATTAGCCACCAAATTGCGAGGATTGTCAGGATCACACTTGAAATCAGAAACCACAGAAACCAATCCGGAGTCTCTGGCAGGTAGCTTTCGGGATCTGGGATGCCGTGCTGAAGGGTAGGTGGATTATCGGAATCCATAATTATCGCCTCCGAAGCACTCGGCGCTGAAAGAGTTTATGAAGATCGGCAATATAGTCATCCTTGGTAGAGATTTGAGCGCTATCAATCCCATGCTTTTTAAAGAACGAAGCAAGTCCTTCGCGATACCTTTTGGAAAGTTTTGAAAGCCCCATACGCGTGTTGCTGTTTGAGGTGTTTACTAATATTTCATGGCCGCTTTCAGGATCGCGTAGATAAACTTTGCCGACGTCGGGAATCCTTTTTTCAAGAGGGTCGAAAATGGGAAGGGCAATGACATCATGTTGACGCGCAAGGCATCCCAGGGGTCGTTCGAACCCCCAATCCACAAAGTCTGAAATGAAAAAGATCAGACCCTTCCGCTTGAGGGTTCTGAGGAGGAACTTCGAAGCTTCGGCAATTGAAGTTCCCGGTTTGGGAGGTTTGGCCGTCAAGATCTCCCTTACTGCTCGGAGCACGGAGCGTCCTCCTTTCCCCGGAGGTAGGTAGAGAACTGGCTCTTCCGCAAAAAGAAGAAGCCCGACTTTATCACCGTTATACCGAGCACTAAACCCGAGGAGCGCTGCAATTTCGGCGGCGCGTTCGCGCTTGCTAAGATAATCGCTGCCATATTCGGTTGAACCAGAAATATCCACGGCGAGAATCACCGAAAGCTCTCGCTCCTCACGGAATTTCCGAATGAAGGGAGTTTCCATGCGGGCGGTGACATTCCAGTCAATGAATCGGATTTCATCTCCCGGTTGGTATTCGCGGAATTCATCGAAATCAAGACCCTGACCACGAAATGAGGAGTGATAATCTCCTGAGAAAACCTCCTGAGCAAGGCGTCGCGCTCGGATTTCAAGCCGTCTGACTCGACGCATGATTTCCTCGATACTCTCTGCTTCATCCATTGCTCGTGTTGATTTTAGTAATTGAAATCGAAAAGGGGAACGCAAATTTCACCTGAATAGCGGGGGAGTCTGAATTGTTATTCACATTCATGGTTCCATATTACCCTTGCCCGGAGACCTGAGGTAGCCTAGCCCTCTTGGGGGTCACTTCGACTCTAAACACATTCAAATTTATGGCGATTGCACGCGCGCTCCTCTCGGTTTCCGATAAGTCCGGATTGGTTGATTTTGCTAAGGCCCTTCATGAGGGGTTCGGTATTGAGCTCCTTTCGACGGGCGGAACAGCCAAGGCTCTCCGTGAGGGTGGGCTTCCGGTTACTGATGTTGCTGAATACACTGGTGCCCCCGAGCTTTTCGAGGGGCGGCTCAAAACTCTCCATCCGAAGATCCACGGTGGATTACTCCAGAGGCGGGATTCGGATGACCATGTTGCCCAAGGTAAAAAGAATGACATTCCAACCATCGATCTCGTCGTTGTGAATCTCTACCCTTTTGAGCAAACTATAGCCAAAGAGGATGTGTCGTTAACTGAAGCGATTGAAAATATTGATATCGGCGGGCCTTCGATGTTACGCAGTGCTTCCAAGAATTATTCTGCGGTTACCGTGCTAACAGATCCTGCTGACTACCGAAGGGTTTTGGAGGAAATGGAAGCGCATGATGGTGATACGACCCTCCGGCTCCGAGAGGAGCTAGCGATCAAGGTCTTTCGCCGAACCTCGGCTTATGATAGTGCCATCTCCAACTATTTAGGCCAGTGTGACCAAGGGACTGGTTGCAGTTTTTCAGTTAATCTTCCGCTAGTGAGTGATCTTCGCTATGGGGACAACCCTCACCAAAAAGCCCGACTTTATGGTGATTTTAACGAATGTTTTACTCAATTGCAGGGGAAAGAACTGAGTTATACTAACATTCTCGATATTGAAGCCGCAGCCGATCTTATTTTGGACTACAAACGCTCAACTGTCGGAATTCTCAAACACACTAATCCTTGTGGAGTGGGTCAAGATGAGGATCTTCGGGTCGCTTGGCAGAAAGCTTTCGAAACTGATCGTTCGGCTCCGTTTGGCGGGGTGATCGTCTGTAATCGCCCGATCAACGAAGATTTAGCAAGGGTCATTTCGGAGATTTTCACGGACGTTATAATTGCGCCTGATTACGAGCCTGAAGCGCGTGCAATCCTTCAGAAGAAAAAGAATTTACGCCTCATGAAGGTAGAACCTGGTTATGAAAAATTCCGGAGAGATGCGGTTGTTCGGCCTGCACCTGGTGGCTTAATGGTGATGGATAAGGATCACGCCGTTATGGGGCTAGAAGACTTAGAGGCCAAAGTTGTGACGAAACGTCCACCAACTGAGGCAGAGATGACGGCGATGAGATTCGGTTGGCGTGTCGTTAAGCACGTGAAGTCCAATGCGATTGTTTTTAGTTCAGGAGATCGGACCCTTGGGATCGGCGCTGGTCAAATGAGCCGTGTTGATTCTTCTAGGATTGCTGTCTGGAAGGCTGAAGAAGCTGGGCTCTCTCTAAAGGGCAGTATCATTGCCTCTGACGCTCTTTTCCCGTTTGCTGACGGTCTGGACGCTGCAATCAAGGCCGGCGCTACTGCTTGTATTCAGCCCGGGGGGTCAATACGGGATAAGGAAGTGATCGCAGCGGCTGATGCTGCTGGTATTGCTATGGTATTTACCGGGTATAGGCACTTTAAACATTAACGTCCTAAGAAAATGTCGCTTCTTCTCGGGGTAAATATCGATCACGTCGCCACGCTTCGGCAGGCACGATACGCCATGAATCCAGATGCTCCAATCCTTGAGCCCTCGATTTTGGAGGCGGCACTCGAGGCGAAAGCTGGAGGAGCTGATTCAATCACCGTGCACGTCCGTGAGGATCGTCGTCACATGCAGGATGACGATGCGCGATTGGTTAGACGGGAAATTGATTTACCCTTAAATCTTGAACTGGCAAATACTGCGGAGATGGTGGCTTTTGCTTGCGATTTGAAACCGGACTTTGCCTGCTTGGTTCCCGAGAAACGTGAGGAGGTTACGACTGAGGGGGGGCTTGATGTGATCGCAAATCAGGAGTCTTTGCGCCAAACTGTCTCTAAACTCCAGAGTTTAGGCATTCAGGTGAGTTTGTTCATTGACTCAGAAAGGGCTCAGATTCAAGCGGCAGCAGATATCGGGGCAGAAATGATCGAATTACACACCGGAACATTTGCCTTAACCACTGGCAAGGAACACGAATCCGAAATTAGGCGCTTGCAATCTGGTGCAGACCTAGGGAGTTCGTTAGGATTGCGAGTAAATGCTGGACATGGGATTCATTTGGAGAACATTAAAGACCTTTTTTCTGTAAAAAACTTAAAGGAGTTTAACGTTGGTCACACCTTAATTTCTAGGGCTCTTTTTGTTGGGCTCAGATCTGCGGTAAAGGAAATGAAGACTGCCATGCGGGAATATCCGACCGACCGCTCAATAAGATGAGTTTAGTTGGAATCGGCATTGATGTTGTGGAGGTTTCCCGGATTCGCTCGTCGATGGATGAGTTTGGTGTGAGGTTCCTCGCGCGGATCTTTACTGAGAGGGAGCGGGACTACTGCGACCGGCAAAAGATGCCAGAGATGCACTATGCGGCACGATTCGCAGCGAAAGAAGCGATCTCGAAGGCTTTTGGGACTGGGATCGGTAAGGATGTGGGTTGGCTTGATATGGAAATTCTAAGGAAGTCGAGCGGTGAGCCGGAAGTTCAGTTAAGAGGCGCGGCTGCGCTGAAAGCTAAGGAGGTGAACGCTGCCCAGGTTATGGTGAGCTTGACGCACTCTAAGGATTACGCGGCTGCAAACGCAGTGATTATGGCGGTTTGATCCGTTCGTCCTTTAAGATGAGATTACTTGAGGGAGGGGTTGGGGCGAGGCGTCATCTATTAAAGTTAAATCCACAAGTCAGCATTACATATATTGTGTGAAGTTAGACTTTGAGCCCAAGCGATATGGGGTAACCGGGAATACTTCCTTAATTTAGGTTTAAATAGGGACCTAAAATGAAGAGCCGGTTCTAGACCTCAGCCTTTAACCACGGGCCAGTTGATTCATTGCTGGTTGATTTTCTTTTGAAGATCTGTGATTCAACCAGATGGCGCTTTCCGGTCTCAAGAACTTCCGGCACACTCTTCATGTGTCCGAGGAACTGGCAAAGATTCTTGAGCGAGCTGAAGAAGCTATCGCAAATCGTGATGGCTCGGAGGTTCTTCAGCTTTGTGAAGATTTGCATTATGCTGATCTCGCTGAACTTTTTGAAGATATTGATCAAGATGGCCGCGAGTTTTTAACGGAGACTCTAGGCGCGGAGAAATTTTCAGAAATCCTCGCCGAACTTCCCGACACCCTCGTCGAGAAAACCCTCGATTCCTTTGAGCCTGCAGAGCAACGCGAGATTCTGGATTCTCTTCCAGATGATGATCGGGTTGATATTCTTCAGGATGTCAGTGATTCAAAACGTCGGGATTTTCTTGAGCTTCTTGACGAGGATAAACAGGAGGATACTCGGACCCTTCTTCGTTATGATGAGGAAACGGCTGGCGGTCGCATGACCACTCATATTGGGAAGATTGGTGCACACATGACGGTGAAAGATGCCATCGAGCATCTCCGGGGTGATCAAGAATCTACGATGACTCTTGCCCGGATTTTCGTGGTCAATGATGAAGGGAAATTGGTTGGCAAGATTCGGCTTCGAGACCTTGCTTTCAACGCTTGGAATGTGTCAGTGCAATCACTGGTCCAGGATGTTGAACATTCGATACTCGCGACGGCTGATCAAGAAGACGCCGCCCAAATGATCTCTCGCTACGACATGCTCATTTTGCCTGTGGTAGATGAATCAAACCGCTTGCTGGGAGTGATTACAGCTGATGATGCTTTCGAAATTCTCGAAGAAGAATCCACCGAAGATATTGAAAAAGGTGCTGGTATTTCTGGTGATCAGTCAGAGGAAACTTACCTGAACACCTCTATTAAGTCCCATTTCAAAAGACGATGCGGGTGGCTCGTTATTCTGGCTTTTCTCGCAATTCTATCCGGCTTTGTGATGATGCGATTTGAGCAGACATTGACTGAAATCTATCTCCTAGCGCTTTTTTTACCGATGGTAGTAGCCGCTGGTGGTAATACTGGAGGGCAAGCTTCTACAATGGTGATCCGGGCTATGGCGCTCGGGGAATTGGACCCTGAGGACACGATGAAAGTCGCTTGGAAGGAATTACGACTGGGGCTTCTACTGGGTGGTCTTTTGGCCTTCTTGATTGGTCTGTTCGCCGTCTTTGCCCCACCCGCTCTTCAATTCACTTTGCCCAGCGGGACTAACTTCACACAATTCGGGAGCACGGTCGCAATCGCATTGGGTGCGCAAGTCGCAACATCAACTCTTATTGGCGCTCTTCTGCCAATCGGCGCGAGGGCTGTAAGGATTGATCCAGCGGTGATTGCAGCTCCTGCTATCACAACAATTGTAGATGTTTCAGGAATGGTGATTTATTTCACGGTCGCGCGCAGTATTCTTGGGGTATGAGATTCCCAACTATCCTGGCAACGTTGACAACAGCGGTCTTTGCTCACGAAGGCCATAATCATAATCCGGCTGCTGCTGAAATGAATGAAGCGGCCACCGTTTTCCTAGCTAGTCTCGATGGAGCGCAGCGCAAAGCAGCTTCCTTCGAGTTCAAGGACAAGGAACGTGAAAACTGGCACTTTATCCCGATGGATCGTGAAGGAGTGCGTTTTGACGCTTTAAAGCCACACCAACAGCACCTTGCATTTGGTCTTCTTGGAACAGGATTGACCCAGAAAGGTCTTATGACGGCGACTCAAATCATGACTCTCGAGGAGATCCTCCGGAGCCGTGGGGGCGACCCTAAAGTGCGCAATACCGAGAAATATAACGTTGCTATTTTTGGATCCCCCTCCCCAACTAAACCATGGGGATGGCGATTTGAGGGTCATCATCTTTCGCTCAATTTTTCGCTGCTCGGTGAAAAGGTTGTCGGTCTGCCTGCATTCTATGGCACGAACCCAGCTGAACTTAAGAAAGGTCCTTTAAAAGGAATGCGCCCACTGGGGGAAATCGAGGATGCAGGCCGTAAGTTAGCGGAAGACTTAATCAAGGCTGGCATGTCCCCAGTTTTCTCAGAAAAGGCTCCTAAAGAAATTTTGACGGCTCAAGACAGCACGGCCAAGGCGCAGGAAATTATGGGCACGACTTCAGACAAAATGAATGGAGAGCAAGTGAAGCAAATTTTGGCGATCGTCGCTCAAGTAGCCTCAATGCAGCGTGGCGAAATCACCAATGAAAGTTTACGAAAAATTAATACAACGCAGCGCAAGAAGCTTCATTTTGCTTGGGGTGGTTCACTAGAAAGGAATGGGCCCCATTACTTTCGGATCCAAGGTGTTGACTTCATTGTTGAATACGCGAACACCCAAAATGATGCCAATCACGCTCATTTAGTTTGGCGTGATCTTAAAAATGACTTTGCTCGTAATTCTCTCAAAAAACACTATCTTGAGAACCATGATTAGGGAAAAGTCTTAGTCATCCCGAACTAATGCCCGGTCGGATCACCGCCCGGGCATTTCTTTATAATGGGGGTTGATTCAGGAATATCGAATGAGTGAGAAAGTGCGTTTATTTTTCATTTCCAACACATGATTCGCTAACCTTACAGGTCTGAGGGATAGACAAAAAGGTGTTCAATCTAGTCAGCATCTTCAAAGAGCTCAGCCATGTTTCACATGACAATCTCCTCTGTGAAAGGTCTTGACCGAAAATCTCCCAATTATGAATATCCCCTTCCGTCGTTTCGTTTTCGCCCTCACAACGATCTCCGTATTTGGAATAGCCCAAGCCCAAGAGGATGAGTTAAAGAAGTCACTGGTTCATTGCTGAAACTCGATAAAAATAGTGATGGTGTTCTAACCTCTAGAGAGCTGACCCCAGTATTTGAGAGTGGGTCAAAAGACACGATTCACGATGGAGCCTCCCGAGGAGAAGCTGTCGCAGAAATAACTGAAATTTCAGGTCGTCCAACTCGAGAAATTCTTAAGTTGTTAGGATCTAAAGGGATGCTTGAACCCGGTAAAGACGAGCTTCAAAACTATCGTCAGTTATTTTCTTTCACCGACAAAAATAAAGATGGTAGGCATTCTGCAGTCGAATATGTCGACAACGGGCGCTATCTCACTCCTTCGTCAAGAGCTGGTATTTTTAAAGCGTCTGACTCTAATTTAGATGGATTTGTCTCTGAAAAAGAATACATCGAAAATCGTGTAATCACCGACGAAGCTAAAGCGATATTTTTATCAATAGATTTGAATAGGGATCGAAAGCTGACCGCAAAAGAATTCACCGGAAGTGGAAAGTTTAAGGATGAGAAGCTCGCATTAGCCGTATATTCAGCTTTCGATGCCAGCTCAGACGGTGAACTCATTCTCCCTGAGTATCTCAGGGCTTGGGGGAGATGGGCGCGGGAATAGGCCGTCTTGTTTAGTTCCAGTAGAGGCCCCCCCTTTCACTTGGTCTCAGGTTTTTTAGCCTCCGGTGCTTTTGTGATCTGCTCGAGAAGCTTTTTTGCCTTTTCCCATCCCTCCTTAGACCCGGTAAACTGACCATTCCATGTCTGTGCCCCATCGTTGAACATAAACATCGTCTGGAAAATTTCTAACTTGAGTTCGAAGACGGCTACCTCCCCCTCAACTTCAGCCCCCTTTATTTTTTCAATTTTAACCTTATTTTCTTTTAATTGAAGGTTTGGATTTCCTTTGGCCGTTTCGATAAAGCTGTCTGCCATGAGTTGTATAGAAGAAGCGATTTGTTCTACACCTCCGGGGACTGGCCATGTTGAAATAGTCATTTGTCCATCACCCCCATCTTTTGGATTGAGCTTGAAAGTGAAAAAATCAACCCCTTGGTTATTTGTAAATTCGATCTTCCATTCCAGTTCGGCTTTAATTTTCAGAGGGGGAGTTTTTTCAGCCTCAGCAGCTTGGCACGGTAAAAAACTAATAAGCGCAATCAATATGGGAAGAATGAAAAGGTATTTCACGCTTATGATTATAGAAGGAGATAGAACGTTGTCTATCTCATTGAGGTTTTTTAAAATGGGATTGAGATTAGGTGTAGCATCTCATGCCTGATTTGTGCGAAACTTCTGAGATTGAAGACTTTGTCTCAACCCACGAAACTGTCCCAAGAAAATGGCGGACAGGGTGGGATTCGAACCCACGGTACGCTCACACGCACACACGCTTTCCAAGCGTGCTCATTCGACCACTCTGACACCTGTCCGGTTAAAATCTGCTCTTGGTCGGGGCGGGCGGAACCTATCGCTTCAGTATGAGAGTGGCAATACCGAAATGCTTTTTCTTGTCAATCTGAGCCCTTCTGGTGGGGTGGCGTTTTTGGAGCCATGTCAGACCCCATCATGTCGAGAACTGTCCTAAAGCGGTGTAAATTGCTCTCATCTGCAGTGCAGAGATCTTCGTGGCACTCCAAAACATGGGCCTCCCTGTCGATTTCGCTTTTTTGATCTAGGAGGACGAGATTTTCTCGGGCTTCATCCATTTTTTCTAACCAAGGACCGTCGGTAGGCTCGATAGCCATGAGGTATTGCAGGCCTAACTCTTTGAGTGACGCTCTTGTTTTCTTGGTCGTGCCCACAATTGAAATTTCGCCCTTTTTGTTTTTACGAAACCCAATCCCTAAGCCTGCTAACATTCCCATAAAAGTGGAATCCATTCCCGGGCAAGCCTCGAGGTCGATGATGAAATTGCTTATTCCATCTTCTGCCGAGCTTCCGACCAAATCCTTAATAATTGAGCTTTCAAGGAAAGTTCCTCGCCCCTCAGGTCTGATCCAAATATACGACTCGAATCTCTTAGTGAAAATTGGTGACGCGTCTTTCATTTGACGGGTTGAAACATATCCTTCGTCTCCTTTAGGTCAACGCTAAGAAGAAGTGTTGTGCGCATACAAATAAGATTAGATGAAGCGCTGAGAGCCCAAGTAGACGCGATGAAACACCGTCTGGTTTTAAGAGCTTTGATTCGATTAGTAGGAAGAAAATTGCTAACACGGAAGAAGTGATAAACCAGTGCTGGGAATTCTCGAAGAGCAGGATGAGTGATGAGGGAAGAGCCGTCATAAAGAAAATCAAAAAGCCAACCGGTTTTCGTCCCCACCGAACCACAAGTGTCCGCTTGTCTGCAATATCATCTTCTTCTTGGTCTCGATAGTTGTTAACCGCTATGAGAACCGCGGAGAGGCATCCGATTTGGAGCCCGAGCACAAAACCTTGCCATGGCCAGAGGCCGGTTTGAATAAAGATCGTGCCCATCACTGCGATAAATCCAAAAAATAAGATTACAAAAACTTCGCCGAGCCCACGGTAGGCTAAAGGGACTGGCCCGCCGGTGTATCCGTAGCTCAAGTAAAGAGATGGAATTCCAATTGCGATAACGGGCCACCCACGCGCATTCAGGAGAAGAACTCCGCATGCTAAAGCGAGGAAAAGCATGAGGCCTGCACCGATATACATCGCCTTGGGGCTTAATAGTCCGCTTGAGGTTGCGCGGGTCGGCCCAACCCTTTCGGTCGTGTCAGCGCCCTTGGCAGCATCGATGACATCATTGAAAAAGTTTGTAGCGATTTGGATAAAGATGGCACCCAGGAGGGTTAAAATTGCAAAGTGATAGGAAACTTCAAACCCAAGGGTTATCGACATTAAACAGCCGGACCATACCGGCACAATTGCGGCTGGAAGAGTCTTTGGCCTGGCTGCTAGTAGCCAAGTTTTCCACAGCGTCACCATCTTTTAAATTTAAGGCACTCGAGGGAACTTTGAAAAGTCGGGTTTGCGTTTTTCGACAAATGCTTGTTTGCCCTCTTTTGCCTCCTCGCTCATGTAGTAAAGTAGCGTTGCGTTACCGGCGAGATCTAACAAGCCCATTTGGCCATCACAATCGGCATTGAGAGCTGACTTCAAACAACGTAAAGCCAACGGTGAATGCTCGAGCATCTCACGACACCACTTGAGAGTTTCGGTTTCGAGAACAGCAAGAGGGACAACTGTGTTTACTAGCCCCATGTCGAGAGCCTGGGTCGCATCATACTGACGGCAGAGGTACCAGATCTCCCTAGCCTTCTTTTGGCCCACGATTCTCGCGAGGTAGCTTGAGCCAAGTCCACCATCGAATGATCCAACCTTGGGGCCGGTCTGGCCAAATCGCGCGTTATCAGCTGCAATCGTGAGATCACAGACAATGTGTAAAACGTGGCCACCACCAATTGCGTAGCCGGCTACCATCGCTACAACAGGCTTTGGCATTCCGCGTATCTTTTTTTGTAGATCGAGTATATTTAAGCGGGGGACCCCATCCTCTCCGACATACCCAGCATGCCCCCTTACCTTCTGGTCTCCTCCTGAACAGAATGCCTTCTCACCCTCTCCTGTTAGGATAATTACGCCGACGCCATCATCTTGATGTGCGAGTTCAAAGGCCGAGAGTAACTCTTTAACCGTTAGCGGCCGGAAGGCATTTCGAACTTCCGGGCGATTAATGGTGATTTTGGCGATCGCACCATCTTCAGTTTTCTCGTAACGAATATCCTCGTAGTCAGCCGCTGTTTTCCACATGCCTGACCTTCAGGCCGGGATGTCTAGGACGCAACGCCCTAATTCAACTTATCACCACACTTTCGGCAAAATGTTGCGTCGGCTAGATGGCCATGGACGCCGCAGCCGGGGCAGGCTTCACTTGTGGGATCGCCTAAATGACTCCGTAATAACTCTGAAGTTACAATTCCTGTTGGGACGGCGATGATGGCATAGCCTGTTAACACATAAATTGCGGTAAGCATTTTCCCTATTGTAGTGAGAGCAACCATATCCCCATAGCCTACCGTCGTGATTGAAACAATCGCGTAGTAAATGCTAATGGGAATATTGGTAAAGTGAGTTCCCTCTACCTCAGATTCGACGAGATACATGAGGGTCCCGGCAAGCACCGAAAAGAGAAAGACGGTGAAAAAGAAGACGAAAATCTTAGCGCGACTTTGCATTAGGCCCCGCATGATTGTTTCACCCCCTCTGACGTGGCCTACCATTTTTAAAACGCGGAACATTCTCAGGAGCCTGAGGATTCGAATTACCATTAGTGAATGTGCCCCGGGAAGTAAGATTGCGAGGTAGGTTGGTAAACATGAAAGGAGATCAACGATCCCGTAAAAGCTGGTGATGTAACGCAGAGGTCTCCTCACCAAGATGATTCGTAAAATATATTCCACGGTAAAAAGAATCGTGAACCCCCATTCCGCAACCTTCAGAAGATCTCCATATTGCCCACGAATGCTGTCGACGCTTTCGAGCGATACGGCTGCTACGCTGAGAACAATCGCCCAGAGTAAGAATACATCAAAAAATTTACCGAGAGGGGTCTCCGCCTCAAACACGATGCGCCACATCCGTTCCTTTAGACTTTCAGGATTTTTCTCTTCCACGCGACCGAGTGTAGTTGTTTCCTCACGGGAGCACCAGAAGTCTCTTATCGTTCAGATTAAACTTTTCACCCCGTGAAAATCCTTATTTTCCTCCTGATCATAGCAAATGCGCTAGCTCTTCCTTCCTTCGAGGAGGCACGTGAGGTTTTGGGGTCACGTGAAACAAATCGGCGGGAGGCTCTCACAAATGAAATCTGGAGAGCTGGTCGAGAAGGGATTCCACTTTTACAGAAGCTTGCCGAGGAGGAAAACCCTGAGGTTTTTAGGCGGGCGCTATTCGTTCTTCAGCGTCTCAGGATGGGGCTGGAGCCAGATTCTCCTGCCGAGCTTCTAAAGTTGGCCGAAGCATTGAACTTGGCCGCACCTGAATTTAGGGCGTCAAAGCTGGGAGAGCTCTTGGATTATTCTGAAGGAGTGAGAGTCGCTCTTGTTTTTTTAGATGGCTGGGCCGCCGATCCACAGATGCCACCAGAGCATATCTTCAAGCTCTCTGAATTGGTCACAACGGTAGTTCTTGAGCGCCGAAGTTCGTGGAAGGTTTTCTTGTCAGCTGATCTGGGCGCTCGATGTCGAGGCGCCCTTGTCGCGGCTTTGTCTGGGCAAGACCACCCCATAAAGCTCCAAATGATCGCGAATTTGGCAAGTAAACAGACGAA
>UPTG01000510.1_pt1 | contig 31771 bp, 28 predicted proteins | sample 2160121 | NCBI WGS metagenome assembly UPTG01 (sample SAMN06266255, study PRJEB28933) | marine metagenome | isolation source: Columbia River Estuary | place: USA:Columbia River Estuary, USA | collected 2014-07-27
GCCTATACAGATTAAAATCGTTTATAGTCGACAAAGATAAGAATGCAAAAGTTAAAGAAAAAAGTAACTTTTTAGTACAGGCTAAGGGAGATGGTAGTTTTCATACCACCGGAGACCTTAGAAAATCTACTCATCGTGATTTACTTATAGGATATAGTCCTAGATTTAAAGAAGTTGAGGAAAGATGGAAGAATTTTATCCTTAATGAATATATTAAGGAGCAAGTTAAATATATTGATTGTGGATATATTGAAGTGTATTTTGAAGCAGCGATCAAAGATCTTAAAAAACTATATAATAAATATAGAGAAAAGAGATCTATTATAACTAATGAACTATATAATAAAAACATAAGAAGAAAATAATGTCACATTCAAACGAATTTTGGAACTTTGGAAATGCGGATAGAAGTGAAGATACTCCTAAAGGATATTTTACACCTCTATTTCCACATAACCTAGGACGCCCTTTACACCACCCTGAACAAGATTACAATGCACACTTAATTAGTCAAATAGTTAAGGGATTTAGAGTAATTGGATCTGGGACAGACGGTGTGATGACTACTGATGACCTAGAATTAGGTATAAAATTACACGAAGTTAACCCGGCGGATGCTGACTATTTACACTACATTGCATGTGGCTGTAAAGATGAAGAGTGGATTTGGGTTCCTGCTGAAATGGGAGGAACTGCAACATCTCCTCTTAATGTTGGCGCTATAGCAACTGACGGCAATATATGTAATAACACTTCACCTTCTATTTCGGCATACGGACAAGGAGGAGCTGGTCAACCATACGAATATAGTTTACAAGCTAGTAATGCAGTTAATCCTGGGAATATCACGGATTGGAGTCCTGTTGGTCAATTCAGTACATTCAATGGCCTTCCCTTAGTTGTAAATCAGACTTATTTTGTTTATGTGAAAGATGCGTTAAACTCTTTTGCTATTTCTTCTGCCGTGACAGTTGGAGAAATAGTTCCACTTACTGTTGATTTACAAGTTATATCAGATGTTACTCAACCTAATGGAAATGATGGTATAATAGAAGCAACGGTATCAGGTGGAATAGGAGGATATAATTATGTACTATATGAAGGAAATGATCCTTTAAATCCAGGAAATCAAGTAGATTCAATCGGTATAGTTGTAAATACAACTGTTCAATTTCCTTCTGATCCTTCAGATCCTACAAAATTAATTAGTGCTGGTGATTATATCATACGAGTAACTGATTCTGCAACAGGATGTTTTGCAACGGATATTGTAACAGTTAATCAACCTGCTAATTTAACATTCACACCTATAATAAGAAATGCAACATGCTGGAATTACAATCATGGTACAGATTCATTTGCGGAAAACGGATTTGAATTCAGTGGTGTTGTTGGTGGAACTGGCCCATACGAATATAGTATAACAGATCCTAATACGACTGGGTATACATGGGTAACCGATCCTGTATTTGATGTTGGCGCTGGAGATATAACAATATATCCGGCGGTGAAAGATGCTACAGGTTTTATATATGAACTTCCAGGAGGAGTTATATTTTATAATCCTGCACCGTATAATTTTGGCGTTACTGGTAATGACGCAGACTGTTCAACTGGCTTCGGGTCTATTGTATTTTCTAATATGACAGGTGGACCAGTAATTAATCATTGGCCTACTGTATTATGGCAAGTCAGCATAGATGGAGGAACTAGTTGGTTACCTTTACATCCGAATGCAACATCTCAAACTACATTTACATACCCTATGGTTTCACCTGGACAATATGATAGTTGTGTGATAAGAAGAGTTTATAATGATGGAGGTATCGGTGGTTGGATTGAAGCATGTCCAAGCGACGCTCTACAGGTAACAATCGGAGATGCTCCTACTGTTAGTTTCAATATAAGCACGGTAGATGATACTTTATGTGGAACAGGTGGAACAGGAGAATTTAATATAACTGACATTCTTATAGGTGGTCAAGATGCATCTTTAGATTATAGTGTTAGTTGGGATGACGGAAATAATAGCTTTGGTCCTGAAACAGGAACAACAAATGCTATAGATATAACAAATATCAATGCCGGAACATATACAGTTACGGTTACAGATAATGTAGCAGGATGTAGTTACTCTGAATCTGTTACAATATCGGAATTATCAAGTAGCTTAACATTACAAATTACAGCAGACGATATATGTCCAAGTAGTATAACTAACCAAGTTGGATATAACTTCCAAGGTGGATCTGGCACTGTTAATATTTACAACACTGTTGATTATGTAAATGATCCAACAAACGCAACGCCACTGATAACTTCAAGTAATGTTAGTGAAATTGGTACATTCGCTTCTTCTTATGGAACAGGTACGCATAGCTTTACAGCTGTCGATGGAACTGCATGTGAAATTGTAGCCACTGTTACTATAGGTGAAATAGTTCAACAAGTTAACGTAATATCTCAAGTAGAACCTGTATGTGGAGCTGATGGAAGTATAGAAATTGACGTAACCAACGCAACAGGTGAATTCTATCAATTAGTACTAATTGGTAGTAGTGCTGGTTCACCACAACCATCTGGATCCTTTAATGGATTAGAAGGTGGAGATTATCAAATTATCATAACAGGTGGTGATTTATGTAATTCTATTACACATTCATTTAGTCTAACTACCGCTATTACTCCAGTTGTAACAACGATATCCACTGACATTACATGTAATGGTGCAAATGATGGATCAGCGACAATTAATATTTCTGGAGGAGTTCCAGATTATGCAATAACAATAACTGCCCCTAATGGCAGTACACAAACATATACCGGTAATACCCCGTTCGTGATACCGAACGCGCTAGTACCGGGACAGTATGATATTAATGGAGATGATATAAATGGATGTACATTTAGTGATTCATTTAATATAGCGGAACCAGATGAATTCATAGTAGATTCATTACAACCTATTATCGGAGCATGCTGGATTCCTGGATCAACCTCCGGAGTAGGAATTGCACTTAGTGGAGGTACTTTAGATTACAGTGTTGCAATATTTGACGCAACAAACGACACACAAATAGGACCAGCTCAAACAGGTGTTGGATTAACTTCTTTCACATTCATGGATGGTAATACATACGCTTTACCTACGGGATCTTATTACCTTATAGCGACTGACGCCAATGGATGTACAGTTCAATCTATTAATTTTGTAATCCCACCATGTCAAAATGCAGTTACATTTGATAGTGTAGTTAACTCTACGATTTTATGTCATGCTGGAAATGGAACAATTACAGCAACCGTTAGTGGTGGAGATGGAAATTATGATTTTTCAACGGATGGAACAACATGGGATGGGCCTTATTCAGGAGATCCTTATACATATACATTTGGCGGAACTTATGCAGGAGGAACGACACATACCTTATATGTAAGAGATGCTGATGATCTCACATCCCCAGTAGACACCGTGTCCTATACTATGGCTGATCCTGATGAGATTACTATTACTACGAATCCATCAACACCTGAATCAGTTTCCGGAGCAGCAGATGGTGCTATATCTTTTTCAGATATTATTGGAGGTACACAGCCGTATGCTACTTTAGCTTTATTTGATTCAACACAAACTCAAATAGACATAGTAAACTTACCAGTATCTTCTACTACATATACGTTCGATAACCTAGAAGCTGGTACATATTATATAATAATAACGGACGCCAATGGATGTGAAAGTGATAAAAAATATTCTATCGTAGCCGATGGTAGTGCTCCACTAACTTTTTCAAGTTCTCTTGGTGATATATCATGTTTTGGTGGAACAACAAACGTCGATGTAACAGTGTTTGGTGGAAGTGGAACATTTAGATTTTCAAATGATAACGGAAGTACATGGACAAACTACCTTAATCAAACAACATATACCTTCAATGGTATGGCAGCTGGCTCTCATATAATTATAGTAGAAGATCAGCAATCATATCCTGGTAATCCAATGTCTGATGCTATTAATTTAAATCAGCCTCCTTTATTAAACACACAATCCAACTCAACTAATGAAACAATAGTTGGTGAAGAAGATGGAACTATAACTCTTCAAGTGTCAGGTGGAACTCCTGATTATTCGGCAACAATATATGGTGCTGATGGATTTACAGATACAATAACTGGAACACCAGGTCAGACATTATTTCAATGGAATAATTTAGTTGCTCAAGGATATACGTACATAACGGAAGACTCAGAATCATGTAGTGCTGGATCTAATATAACTATAGCTGCTGGATCTCCACAAATAAATGCAACAGTTAGTGCTGGAACAATACTTTGTCCGAATGGAACAACTGATGTTACTATGACAACCTCTGATGGTTCTGGAGATTATCAATATGGTATAAATCCTACTAGTAATGCATCTAATCCTCCTTCGAATTGGACTGCAACGACACAAGACACTACACACGTATGGACTTCAGGTGCAGGCTCATTATACTATTGGGTAAAAGATGCAATAACTGGTACAGAAATATGGAAAAATACAACAATAACGGATCCCGACCCAATTGATGCTAGTTATAACGGAGCTGAGACATATCCTGGTGCAGGCGATGCAAGTATACAGATATTTATAGAAGGAGGAACACCAACATATACGGCAAAATGTATTGAAACGAATGAATTATTAACTAATTTACAAGATGAAGCCCCTGGTGTACCTTCTGGAACATTTACAACAATTACATCAGCAGGTATTTATATTATTGAGATAACTGATGATAATGGATGTCAGAAAACATCTACATTAACTGTTCCAACGATATTTACTAATATATCTATCGATAGTGTAACTTCAACACCAACTTGTTATGGTGAAGCTGATGGAATAATATCTTTCACTGCATCTGGTGGATTTGGTTCAACATATGAATGGTCTAAGGATGGTGGAAACACATGGACACAAGATATTACATTCTTTGACGGTTTAACAGGAGCAGACTATGATATTTTCTTACGAGATTATTCTACAGGTGAAACTTTAGAATGGTCTTCTAATCCTGTAACAGTTGTTGAAGCAGATGAAATTCAAGTTATTACAAGTACTATGACAGATGGAACATGTAATGCATTTCCTGAATATTACATTAAATTCTCAGGAAGTAATTTAACAAGCGATATCGCAGCTAACCAATCAGTTCAAATAACATGGGATGGTGGAAGTCCAATAGGTAATATTACAAATATAGCATCTCTTGGAAATAATGAATTTGAAGGTAGTATATCCTTTGGTTCTTTCTCTGCTCCTGAAAATAACAATGGAACATTTAATGTTAAAATCACATCAGATGGATGTGAAGAACCCTATGGTCCTATAAGTTATACTTCTCTTGATGATATACAATTAAATGTTATTCCGGTTTCTGAACCAGAATGTCCAGGTGACGGATGGAAGTATAATGTATCTGCAACAGGCGGAGGCACTAGTTCTTATAATTTAATGTCATCCCCTTCAGGTACTACGAGTTATATTACAAACTGGGATGGAAGTTTACAAGAAATTACGGTTAATGAAAATGTATCTGGTAGTACGGCACTACTTGCACAGCATACTGATTATGCATCTAATGGATGTCAAAGTAATGTAGTATCAGTTACATCAACACAACTTTCAGCAATGAGTGTAAGTGGAAGTGTTGATAATCCATTATGTGCAGCGAATGGAGGAAGTTCATATTCTTTCACTGTAACAGGTGGTTTACCAGGAGGTACTACAAATAACACATACAAATATAAAGTATCAACTGATGGAGGTACATCATATGCTGGAACTGAATACGATTATACAGGTCCAGTAGGTCCTGTTGGAATTTCAGATGGAGATATTTATATTAAAGCATATAGAATTGTTAACATGAATGATTCAACTGAAGGAAATTGTGATGTAGAAGAAGGACTAGGAATAGTTACGAATCCAATTGCAATAAGCGGATCAATTAATACTGCTGGAAATGTTGATCCTACTGCGTGTAGCGGTGCAGGAGCAACGGGTGGAGTAATCTCTATGACGATTACCGGTGGAACTGGATCATATGAATTCTCTTATGATGGTGGTAACAATTACTACATATTGACAGAAGTTTCGAGTGGAATATATGAATTCACTGGATTAACTGCAGGTACTTACGCTATAGTAGCGAGAGATACTAACAATTGTGAAGCATTTACTGATACTGTAATATTAGTTGCTCCTAATTCGCCAACAGTTTCATCTCACAAAATAGAAGGATGTTGGAGAGATGCAGATGGAGCCTCAGTAACAACAACGGTTTCAGTTGCTAACAATGGTACACAAAACAGTGCTGGTCTTTATGAATTTACTGATACAACTGCAGATGCACCTACAACAAACACAACTGGAGTATTTACATATTCAAGTAGTGATATGACTACACATGTACAGGCTCCTATTACTATTAAAGAAATTTCAACACAGTGTGAATACGTTATGAATAGTTTTCCACAGTACACTGCAGTTCCAACATTGACATCAAGTGGAGTTATTGGAAACTTTAACAACACGCCATCTGGAAATCCAACAGGTACGTATGATACAGATGACTTTAAAGTTTGGAATATTGGTAGCGCTGGAAACACTGGATATGGTGGACCATATATTGTTCAATTAATAGACAGTAATGGTAATGTATTTCAGCAAATAAATAATGCTACAACAGGAAACAATTACATATACGACGTTCCTTCTGGAGATTATACATATAAAATATATGATAACACTGGATTAACGGGATGTGGAAGAACATATACAACGCCTATGACATCAACACAACAAGTATTAAACGAAGAAACATTCTATCATATACATACTGGTGGTGGAAATGTAGCTCCTTATGGAGACTTAATGTCAACAACAGCTACATGGTATACATCTGCTGGAACAGGTACACAAGATATTAATACTATCATGGCAGATATGATAGATAATGGAGATGGAACGACATATCCTTCAGGTGTAACAATGCCAGATGTTGGAACCTTTGAATTTGCAGGTCCTATTACGGGAGATGATTGTGGAACACCATGGACATTTAATGCCTCGTCTGGGTCAAACTTCTATTATTTAGCAGTTCCTGATAATTCATCATTCCCTGAGAATCTTAGAACCGCAAATCCAGGTGTATTACAAAAATCATGTAATGGTATAAATGCAAATGCATCCAACGAAAGATCATTTACATATAACGGTGAAGCGTATACGCTTTACAAGCTACAAACGACAACAGGAACAGCAGCTGATCAATGGGGTTTTAAATAAGATTAGAATATATACAAAATAAATAAAAACAATATAGCTTAAACATGGCAACAAATTATACAACACCTACAGGTAATTCAACATTCGGTGCGTTTATAGGTCCTTCATTTGGCGATGAAGGTTCTGTTGGAATTCTTCATTCATTCTACCTCATAGGTGGACACACCGAAGTTCCTTCATTAGTAGATCTTCATGAAATAGAAATTAATGGCGATGACGGTGCTATTTATAGCGGATTTACACAAAATGGCGATGGAGGATGGTCTTCTGGTAGAAGAAGAATCGGACAAACTGTCTATGTAATAGAAGAAGATAAAACATATAGATTAATACCTAAAGGATATTGGGGTAACGGTGGTTCTTTACAAATGTCAGATTGGCAAGCTCTTTCAGAAGCTGATAGAGCAATTCTTATGGATCCTACTGCCACTATAACGTATGGTATAGGAAATGGTCCTCCATTTCCACCACCTGCATTAACTCAAACGGGTTCAGGCGTTGCCGCTGACTGTTGGGTAGAAATTGTTGGAGGTGATGTAAAATTATCTAATACTTCTTATGATTCTAGTACAGGTGAATTAACCTTGACTATGTCAGACGGAGCTACATTTGTAGAAACTATTTCTACAAAACATGTATTTGATATTCAATCAACTTCATCTATATCAGGTTATCATATCAATGATGCCGATACTTATGAAAGTGGAAACAATGTTAATCCAACTCTTTATGTAACTCGTGGTGAATCTTATGTATTCGATAATAATTCTACTGGACATCCGTTCCAGATTACTAAGACACAAGCTACAATTGACGATCCAGCTGTTGGGTCTATAATAGATAACGGCGCGGCCGGCCCGGACGGACAAGTTATATTTACAATTCCACATGATGCTCCAAATGAGTATTATTATTATTGTACAGCACATGATAGTACAATGCAAGGTATTATTAAAGTTATTTCTGAAGCATCAGGTCCTCAAGGTCCTCAAGGTTTTCAAGGTGAACAAGGTATTGTCGGTGATCAAGGTGAACAAGGTATTGTCGGTGATCAAGGTGAACAGGGTATTGTCGGTGATCAAGGTGAACAAGGTCCTATTGGTGATCAAGGAGATCAAGGTTTCCAAGGTTTTCAAGGAGATCAAGGTTTTCAAGGAGATCAAGGAGATACAGGTATAAAAGGTGATCAAGGAGATCAGGGTAATAATGGTCCTCTTAACGGGACAGATATAGATCCAAACATTAATTATGTAGGAGAATATATTAATCAATTATATTATTCAGTTAATGGAACAATATGGTCATGGGATGGTGCTACATGGTTAGTACAACATGATTTAACGGGACCTCAAGGTTGGCAAGGAATTGCCGGATCACAAGGTTGGCAAGGTGATGATGGTCAAATGGGACCAGATGGTCCAATAGGTGCTAAAGGTGATCAAGGTTTCCAAGGTCATCAAGGTATTAACGGTATTAAAGGAGATCAAGGTTTCCAAGGTATCGATGGTGTTAAAGGTGATCAAGGTGATCAAGGTTTCCAAGGTTTTCAAGGAGATCAAGGTGATCAAGGTTTCCAAGGTATTACAGGTGATCAAGGTGATCAAGGTACTGACGGTGTTAAAGGAGATCAAGGTTTCCAGGGTATTATCGGTATTAAAGGTGATCAAGGAGATCAAGGAGATCAAGGTATTACAGGTGATCAAGGAGATCAGGGTATTAAAGGTGATCAAGGTTTCCAAGGTATTATTGGTATTAAAGGCGATCAAGGTGATCAAGGAGATCAAGGTTTTCAAGGTGAAAAAGGTGATCAAGGCCATCAAGGTATAACTGGTGATCAAGGTATTATTGGTGCTAAAGGCGATCAAGGTGATCAAGGTTTCCAAGGTTTCCAAGGTGATCAAGGTTTCCAAGGAGATACTGGAGCTAAGGGTGATCAAGGTATTACGGGTACTAAAGGTGATCAAGGTGATCAAGGTACTGATGGTATAAAAGGTGATCAAGGTGATCAAGGTTTCCAAGGTTTTCAAGGAGATCAAGGTTTCCAAGGTTTTCAAGGAGATTGTGGTGTACAAGGTGCAATTGGTGATCAAGGTTTCCAAGGTATGGACGGTGAAGCAAACAACTGGTATAGTAATACCGGTGTTCCCGTTGATAATGCAGCGTTGTATAATCCCGGAGACCATTATTTAAATTTAGATAATGGAGACGTATATGAATTCAGTGGAGGACAATGGATTCTCCAAGGAAATTTAACAGGAGGAGCCGGTGATCAAGGTTTTCAAGGTCATCAAGGTTTTCAAGGTATTGATGGTGGTTTAGGTGATCAAGGTTTCCAAGGTACTGATGGTAATAAAGGTGATCAAGGTGATCAAGGTCATCAAGGTATTGATGGTGTTAAAGGAGATCAAGGAGATCAAGGTTTCCAAGGTATTAATGGTACTAAAGGTGATCAAGGTTTCCAAGGTATTGACGGTGGTTTAGGTGATCAAGGTCATCAAGGTATTGATGGTACTAAAGGAGATCAAGGAGATCAAGGTATTGACGGTGGTTTAGGAGATCAAGGTTTCCAAGGTATTGATGGTACTAAGGGTGATCAAGGTGATCAAGGTTTAGATGGTACTAAAGGTGATCAAGGTGATCAAGGTATTGATGGTACTAAAGGTGATCAAGGTGATCAAGGTTTCCAAGGTTTTCAAGGAGATCAAGGTTTCCAAGGTATTGATGGTACTAAAGGCGATCAAGGTGATCAAGGTTTAGATGGTACTAAAGGCGATCAAGGTGATCAAGGTATTGATGGTACTAAAGGTGATCAAGGTTTCGATGGTGTTCAAGGTTCTCCAGGATGGGGTATTATATTTAAAGGAGATATTGCTACTGAAGCAGATCTATTAAATTTACCAGGACCCCATACTGCAGGTGATGCATATTTAAATCAAGAAGATGATTCACTATGGATATACGATGGAACTCAATGGGTAGACGGTGGTTCTATTCAAGGTGCCCAAGGTTGGCAAGGTTTCCAAGGAGATAATGGTGTTAAAGGTGATCAAGGTTTCCAAGGTATCGATGGTACTAAAGGTGATCAAGGTTTCGATGGTACTAAAGGTGATCAAGGTGATCAAGGTATTGATGGTGTTAAAGGAGATCAAGGTTTCCAAGGTTTTAAAGGAAATGGAGGTGATCAAGGTGATCAAGGTGATCAAGGTTTCCAAGGTGATGTTGGACTCGAAGGTGGATGTTTTCTTCCTGCTTATTTTGGAGCTCATCAAAGCTCAACTAGCTCTGGTCATGTATATTTTAATAGTTTAACAAATCCTACAGAGATTTTTATAGGTAAAACTACGGGTACTGTTCATTATGAAGAAAATTCATTAGTTCAAAACGGAACAATTACAATGCAACTAGCGAACGGCGGAAGTAGTATACGCGTTTATCGAGTAGATGTACAGGCTAGTGTTATTGGCGTTGGTACATGGTATGAAGTGACCTATGTAACTCCAAATACACCTGCTAATTTCAATCCAACCGAAGGAGAAGAATATAGATTCTGTACATATCAAGCAGGTGGCCAAGGTATTGATGGTAATCAAGGTTTCCAAGGTCTTAAAGGTGACAAAGGTGATCAAGGCGATTTAGGTAATCAAGGTTTCCAAGGTCTTAAAGGTGACAAAGGTGATCAAGGTTTCCAAGGTCAAACTGGTACTAAAGGTGATCAAGGTGATAAAGGTCTTAAAGGCGACAACGGTGATCAAGGTTTCCAAGGTATTAAAGGTACTAAAGGTGATCAAGGTTTCCAAGGTTTCCAAGGAGATGAAGGAATCTCTTTATATGAAGGACATTCTCTTACCAAAGCTGATGTCGTAGATGGTACGTCACAGCCTAGTTATGGTAGTGCAAATATAGAAAGTAAAAAAGTAAAATGGAATTATCATGGATCTGTTGATTTAAACGGGTCTTTAAACAATACAGTATATGTACACCAGTTAGCAGTATCTATTGATGGATTTGATAACTGTAAACATGATACAATAATACAGGGTCAATTGCTACAAGTTACTACTGCGCTTGATAATTTAGCAACAGCAGTAAATGCAAGCGGAGCCGCTAGTCAAGTAATAGGTCAAATAACCTTAATTGATTGCGATGATCCTTCTAACTTTACAGTAATGCCGATTGATTCTACATTCCAAAAACATGGAGTTACAGGATTTACAATGTCTCCAAATGGTAGTAGCACATCTTATGGTACTATTACTAATAACGCTAAGATAGGTATTGAAATAGAAGTATATGGATTAGATGGTCTAGTCGGTGGCGCCGGTCCACAGGGTCCTCAAGGCCCTAATGGTCCTCAAGGTTTTAAAGGTAATCCTGGTAATCAAGGTTTTACAGGTATGACAGGTTTCCAAGGAGCTAAGGGTACTAAAGGTGATAAAGGTGAGATTGGTAATCAAGGTTTCCAAGGTCCTAACGGTCCTCAAGGTATTGCGGGTCCTCAAGGCCCTAATGGTCCTCAAGGTCTTAAAGGTGATATAGGTGATACAGGTTTCCAAGGAGCTAAGGGTACTAAAGGTGATCAAGGTGATCAAGGTTTCCAAGGTAAAATTGGTAATCAAGGTCCAACCGGACCACAGGGTCTTCAAGGTATTGTGGGTGATCAAGGTTTCCAAGGCCAAACCGGTACTAAAGGTGATCAAGGTAATCAAGGTTTCCAAGGTAAAACTGGTAATCAAGGTCTTCAAGGTATTGCGGGTGATCAAGGTTTCCAAGGCCAAACTGGTGCTAAAGGTAATCAAGGCCAAACTGGTACTAAAGGTGATCAAGGTGATCAAGGTTTTAAAGGTAATCCTGGTAATCAAGGTATTGTGGGTGGTCAAGGTTTCCAAGGTCAAACTGGTGCTAAAGGTGATCAAGGTTTCCAAGGTAAAAAAGGTTCAATCGGTTTCCAAGGTTTCCAAGGTTATCAAGGTTTCCAAGGTCAAACTGGTGCTAAAGGTAATCAAGGTTTCCAAGGTTTCCAAGGTATTAAAGGTACTAAAGGTGATCAAGGTTTTAGAGGTTTCCAAGGATATAATGGTATAAGTGTAGTTGGTCCACAGGGTCCAATCGGTCCTCAAGGTCTAACTGGTTCTAATGGTTTCCAAGGTACTACGGGTACTAAAGGTGATCAAGGTTTCCAAGGTAATGATTCTGGTTCAGGTTATTGTAATGAATTTATTGGAATAAACTCTATTCCTTTTAGTAACACGGTGACTTTAGCAGATATGCAAGAAACATTCGTATTAGTTCCAACCTTTTTATGGAATTATCACTTAATAAGAATTGAAACTTCATACGGTAATGTAGTTGCGAGTGGAAATGTATCTTTAAAACTTGAAAAACAATTAACAAATGGAAACATAGTTCAACAAGGATCCACATGGACACATGCTGGTGGTTACAGATATAATACTCAGAATTTCTACTGGGCTTCTTCTATTGATGGTTTAGCTGGATATAATGTTAGAGTAGTATTGCAAGCAGAAGACACGATAGTCGCTGAAGGATTCTCATGTGTATTAGTCTTTGCAGATAAACTATCTGAATGTGATCCTGATCTATGGCAGGAGATGTAGACATGAAGTTGTAATTAAGTTAAATAGAATAAATAATATAGATGATAACAGTAAGTAGTAAAAATATGACGGATAATCCATGTGATGGAAAAATAGCCATATCGGTTAGAACTTCAATGGATCCTATTGCAGACTTTTGTGATGGTGGTGTGAAATTACCAGTGGTATTTGTATATGTGAATGCAAATACTCCTTCGGTATCACAATCATACTTGGCCGACAATCCACTTTATTCAATATCAGATTGTACAGAATGTGAACCGGATGCTGGAACTTATTACCAGGACACTGGAACATCTGACCCTGATACATATTATTATTTTAAAGGTTGTACACTCTTTATACGCACATGTACAGATAGACAACAAGTTACTCTTAGAACTAATGTTAATAGAGATTTTCTATGTGATGATGTTGGTACTTTGGTACAAGACGTTTATTTAGATAATGAGTATACAGAAGGCCCTGATTTTGCAGGCACTGGTAATAACATATATACGACGCATGGATTATATATGAATCCAACTGGATCACAAACAGCAGACATAGCATCCGCTTATTTTAGAACGACTAATCTTGCATTAGAAGAAAATTTAAATGGAACATACACTAGATTCTGGACAGATAATTTCGGTACAACTGGAGGTAACTTTGGAACTCCACAACTATGTGAATTAGAAGTAGTAGATCCTCCTACGTATTATCAATATGAAGTTCATAAGAGTACTTCATGGTCACCAGCTGATGTATGTGATGCTCCAACCGTGCAATATTATATACTAGAAGGTGAAGCCTTTAGAGATGGTACTAAATTATATACTAATCAATCTAGAACTTTTGCACCCAATGGATGGTATAAAGATGCAGGAACAAGTATAGCACCAGTACCTGATGAGCCTGGAGGAGAGGGTTCAATCAATGATGTTTATCAAATTACGAACGGAAATGGTGTCTTGAATATAACTACAAACACATGTGGTAGAGGTGGTCCTCGAGAAATAGGAGAGTAATTCACTGTCACAATTAATAAACCTTTTCATGTTATATAGTATAATTATTATTAAACATGGATCATCTCGAATACGAAGAACTTATTAACCCCGAAGCCTTTTACAAGGATTGGACAGATGAAGAATTCATTGTATGGATTACAAGACCGGGTGTAGATCAAGATTATTTAAAAATAACACTAAAGAATCTAGAATCTAGTCAAATGTACGAGAAATGTTCTATAGTTAAACAATTGTTAGAATTACATGAAGAACATAAAGGCATATAGCGATTTTATTAATGAAGGTCGTAGTAGATACGATGGCATTGCAAATAAAATTGTTAAGAAAAACTTCAGAAAGTGGATCACTGATTGGAAGGCAGGAAAGAAATCATCTACATACGTAGACCAAATAGAATTAGACGATTTGGAATTTGATTTTACATCAACATTATATTTCGATAAAGTAGAAGGTACTAAGATTAAAGGTTTTGAAATCTTAGGAAGCACTGGAGCAGATGGAAGAGATTTCTACATTGATGACGAAGGTGATGAAGTATATCAAACACCCTATGTTATTGTAGACTTTGCTATTGAATCAGACTGGTTACCAGGATTTTGGCAAGAAATTTACATGTATTTAGCAGATTGTACTCGTCATGAAATGGAACACATTACACAAGACGGAAAAGATACTGGTAATTATAGACCAGGTAAACCAGATGAGGACGATTCATTCATGAGGTCACTTATCAAGTCCGGTATGATGCCCGAATATCATTATCTATTATTACCTAAAGAAGTAGACGCAAACTTACAGGGGTTACGATATGAAGCCAAAAAGAGAAAGGTTAGTATGACTGTAACCGTTAACAATTACTTAGATACAAAGGGATATTCAGAAGATGAAAGAACTGAGATCTTAGATACATGGAGAAAAAGAGCAAAACAAATAGGAGGAATTCCAAAATTTTAAACAATAGACAACTATGAAATATTTCGATAAGATCTATATTATCAATCTAGCATGGCATAAAAAAAGAAGAGAAGCAATTTCTGCAGAATTAGATAGTGTTGGATGGAACAACTACGAATTCATTGATGCTATCTCTGGATCTCAATTGCCTTCTACTAGTGAAATGGTTAGATCTGGTACTATTTCTAATCTATTTAGAGATGCCAATGGAATCTTGACTAAGAATATATTCGCATGTTCAATGAGTCATAGAAAAGCGCAACAGAAGTTTCTGGACGATGGTCTAAATACTTGTTTGATTATAGAAGATGATGCAAAGTTCATGCCAGTTGCTCTTAAAATGATGATTGCAGGAGGAATGGATAGATTACATAATGAGTTACATTCTAAAAATTGGGATATTTTCATGTGGGGAATGCCCCATACATATATGCCACATTGGGGATTAGCCGAAGGATGTACACTCTTATATGAATTTAAAAGAATGGCACCTGAATGGGCAGGACATGCGTATCAAATCACGAGGAGAGGTGCACATAAATTAATTGAATGTAATACACCAATTCAATTTGCAGCAGATTGCAATATAGAATTAAGCGATACTGAAATCTATTGTCCATCATTTTCTCTAATTTCACAAACAATAGGTGAATTTAATAGAAATATTGCCAATGAGCTAATGACAGATTTTGGAACTAAAATGTTACATGGAGATTCTGAAGAATATATGCCATCTACTATAAATACTACATCAGTTCAGAAGAACACAGACGAGTATTATGACACAACTGATAAGTCGATTACGTTCAATAATAGAATTAGACAGGTGGAAATTTCAGGAGATATTGAACTTGAAAAAGTAGAATGGCATGACTTTATTACTCCACATGGAGATAAGGCTGTAAACTGGCCCCATATCTATCTCAAGGGATAATCTAGTCTATATAGATAAGCATAAATATTAGGTCGTATAGAATCTAATTAAATATACAGTCAGGTCATTAGAATCACTCTAGTGACTTTGCTATTTTGTAACAAATTTGTCAACTATTTTGTACAAAAAGGTTGACAAATATATAGTTAAAATAAACAAACAATTAGGTGAAAAATTTAACAACATACGAGAGTTTTTTAGAAGAAGGAGTTAACGATCCTGGAATATTGAAAGCCTTTTTCATGGCTGGTGGACCGGGTTCAGGTAAATCATTCGTAGCCTCAGAAATATTCGGATTTCCAAAAGAAGCAGTTGGTTCAGTCTCTTATAGAACTGGATTAAAATTAGTAAATAATGACAATGCATTTGAAGCAGGGTTAAAAAAGTATGGCCTTTCAGCTGGAGAACTTGCAAATTATGCAAAGGACGAAGAAAAGTGGGCAGAGGTGATGAAAATTCGAGATAATGCTAAGGGACTTACTAAAAGACTGCAAGATAATTACATTGCTGGAAGACTAGGTCAAGTAATTGACGGAACAGGTAAGAATTTTAACAAGATTAGAGGACACAGAGAAATGTATCAAGATTTTGGTTATGATACTTATATGGTTTTTGTTAACACTTCACTTGAAATTGCTCTTGAAAGAAATAGAGCGAGAGAACGTAGATTACCGGATGGCATTGTTGAGAAAATGTGGAAAGAGGTTCAAGATAACTTAGGTAAATTCTCAAGATTATTTGGAAAACAAAATATGATTATTGTAGATAACTCCTCATATGAAGATAGTGAAAAGATCTTATCTCATATAGAAAAAGAAATTTCTAGAAGAGTCAATATGCCTATTAAAAACTATTTAGGTCTAAGATGGATTGAAGATCAAAGAAATCCTGATAAGAATCAACCAACGGGATATAAGAAGAAGGCAGGCCAAAGAAGATAAATCAAATATGAAGATAGGAATTACATTAGATGCAAGTAGAAATAGCTTATTTACGTCTGGAATTAACCAAAACGGCCTATATTTAGCACTTTTATTTAATAAAGGTGGTCATAACGCTAGTTTATTGTATTCTCCTAATAATTCTGGTAAATCTTTAGATGAAATCAAAGATCTTCCAGTAGATATCGTAGAATTTAAAGAAGCTGTAGTTCAAAAATATGATGTGATCATTTCCTTAGGAGTGGTTGTTGAAGAATTTATGGCAGCTGCTTTCAGAAAACAAAATCCAAACGTAAAGTTTATTGCGTATAAATGTGGTAATGAGTTTTTAGTAGATGCTGAAACTTACCTATACAATACACATGAAGGAAGGGCAAAGACAATGTCAACAATAAAGCCTGAAGTTCCAGATGCAATATGGTCTATTCCTCAAATGGAAAACACAAATCTTCAATATTATTCATTTTTATTAGGAACTGATAATTCAACTGTAGTTCCATTTGTATGGGATCCACTTACGATCGAGACTGCAATTGAAAAAGCACCTTATAAATTATATGATGGTAGAGCAATAAAGAGATATGCAATAATGGAGCCTAACATTTCAATGATGAAGTTCTGTATTCCTCCTACGATTATAGTTGACAGAGTATTTAAGAACCATAAAGATATTGAAATTGAAAAGCTAATGTTGATCGGAGCAGCCAATGTCAAGGACAATAAAAGATTTAAAACTCTAATCTCTAAAACAGAATTGGCTAAGCATAAGAAAATGTCAGCTGAAACAAGACAACCAACCCCGCATATTTTAGAAAACTGGGCACAAGTGGTGGTTTCATGGCAATGGGAGAATGCATTAAACTATCTCTACTTTGATGTAGCATGGATGGGATATCCAATTATACACAACGCACATCTATGTAAGGATATAGGATATTACTATGAAGGCTTTGATTATGAAGAAGGTGAAAGAGTTCTTGCCGATGCCGTAAGATCTCACCCAACTGATAAAGATTATTTAGAAAGAGAAAGAGCAAAGATTAGAAGGTATACTAGAGAAAATCCTAGATTAGTAGAACAATACAATCAACTTCTTAGTGATGTAGTTAATGGAGAATTTAAAAGACAAGTATATGATCCTTTAACTAACTCTGTAACCCCTAAATAATAACACGAATATATAAAATTCAACATATATAATTAAAAAAGTAAATCAAGAATGAAAACAATTAAATTATTTGAAGAATTCACTAAAGAAAATAAGAATTTGCTTCTAGAAGCCGATCAGCTTCACCCTAACCTTAGCAAAAAGAATCTTGCGAAGCTTAAAAAACTAGGTCACACTGGTATGAAAAGTGCAATTCTTTGGACAGACGGACACAGTAGCAACCCTACATATATACAAATACCAGGAGAAGATGGAATTCCATGGGGAAGTAAAGGACCAAAGGATAGAACTGTCTTTTACTGGGATGGTGAAAACGCATGGTGTACTAATTACCCAAAAGAGACTTTACGAGCTGACTATAAGAAATCCGTAGATACTGCAGAAGAATTTTCAGATGCTACAAAATCAATATCAGATTCAGGTGAATGGGAGAAAGTAAAGAAAATGTAATGATAAAGGAGGCAAAGTTCTCTAAAGACAAGATATTTATTTTCGATTTAGATGACACTATCGTTATCACAGACGCAAAGATTCAAGTCTGTGATAAGGGAGGGAAGAAGTGTTTCTCACTAACTCCTGAAGAGTTTAATTCATATCAGCATGATCCTAAACATATCCTTAATTTCGATGACTTTAAATCACTTGAAATCATGAAGGCGGGTAAACTAATTACTAAATACCTAAACATCTTAGAAAGAGAGTATAAGAAAGGAAATGCAATAGGAGTAATTACAGCCAGAGACGATCAAGAAATGATTTACACTTGGTTAAAAGAACATGTAGGTTTCCATGTAAAGAAATCATTTATCTGGGCAATTAACGATCCAATCTTAGGACTAACAGGTACAATCGCTCAAAAGAAAGAACAAGCCTTTAAATGGTTTATAGAAGAGGGTTATACAGACCTAACATTCTTTGACGACGACAAGGCAAATGTAAAGATAATTAAATCTATCTCCAAGGACTATACAGACCTCCGTATTAAAACACACTTAGCAAAAAAATAAGAGCGATGCAAAGAGGCCCAAATCTAGATAGGAAGCTAAGCATTCTAATAGGTCTTTGGATCCTCGATAAAATTTGTATCTTAGCAATGTTCTATTGGTTTGACTAGCCCTCCACAGGCCGATATATACCTTATATGCAAAGCCGCCCACTCCTCATCCTAATAACATGCTTCTTAATCTGGTTACAGATAAACTATAAGGACCCAGTGCGCCCACAGCCAAGATACACTAAACCCAATATAGAAAGAATGGAAAAGAATCCTAGTATACAGAGGTATATTAAAGATTCAATAAATCATATACCATTCAACCAACCCACCATCTATATCCAACTAGAACCACTCCATCCAAGATTATTAGGTATAACATACAAACTAGCAAGTAATACATACCTAATAGGACTCAATCCCCTATATAGTCAACAAACACTACAGAGAACTCTATTCCACGAACTAGTCCATGTTAAGCAATTAGATAGAGGCCATCTTTATGGTTCACTATGGATGGGTAAGCCACAGGATTGGAGCCTTCCCTGGTCCTCCAGGCCATGGGAGCAACAAGCAGAAGCTGAAACTCACAAACTTTATAAACCATAGAATAAGCCAACACTAGCCTCTACAGGCCCGCGGGGGTAGAGGAATATATAGAGCCTTTCTTGCATGTGTGGTTGTCCTAGGACCAATATCAAACATCGGTCTCTCAACAGACACCGGGGAGTTGCTCCCTACCCCCTCCGAGAGGTAAGCATCCACTCCTACCTCTCTTTGGTCGTCTATAGCGCCGGTTTAAACTTCTACGGCACCATCTTCTTCTTTGGCTTCTAGACCTAGACCGAAGAGAGCATCAAATGCATCTGCTTCTCCAGCTAGGGCCTTTCTTTCTTCTTGGACTATTTCGTCATTAAAGAGGTCTCTAGCGTATCTGGCTTCATCGTAGCTTACTCCACCTTCTAAGTCAAAGTATAATTTCTTACCTACTTGACCTACTCGGTTCTTTGAGAATTCCATATATCGTCTACCAGAGTTTTCAGAGCCATCCCAGTCTAATTGCATCATCGAGGTAGTCATGTGTTTTAGTTTGTTCGAACCAACGAACTGGCCACCTTTGGATAATTGCAAGATGGTAACGAAGGTTGTGTATACCTTGTCCTTATTCTTTCCTTTGTTATTGGCGATCATCAGGTCTAGGAACCATTTTTCTGTTTTACCTCGGGTTAGACCACAGGCTTCTTTTACAGAGTCATTTACTTCGGTGTATGAATCGGTAAGGACTAGGTCCCATCCCTGGTTAAGTACGGATTCGATAACTGTCTTTGGACATGAGTCGGTATAGTCTGCAAGGAAGAGAATTGGTAATTGACCCCAGTTAGGGAATCTTTGTAGGTATCTGGCCATGTCGATTTGAGACATTTCAGCCGAGATAAAAAGGACTTTCTTTCCTTGTTGGTGTAAGTTAGCTACTAGGTCTAGCAGGACTGTAGTCTTACCAATACCTGGAGCTCCTGCTGCCATGATATTAGAACCTGGCATAAAACCACCTTCTTGAGAGACAAATTTGTCAAAGGGTGTATTAGTAGACATTGGCTTGAATAGGCTCTGGTCTATGTTGAGGTCATCAAGCTTTGCAAGCTTCACGTTCAGCTTCTTTGGGCTGCTCGTTGTTTTGTAGTGACCTTGGTAGTCTTTACTAGATGACCAACGCGTATCTGTTATTGTTACTATACGTCCTGATTGTTTGGCCAACCAGGAGTGTTTCGGGTGATCGGTCCCAACCGTAAGAGTTTCTTTAGAATTAAGGTTCGCAAGTTTGAAATCTTTGCCGGATTGTTTGAAGGTGTACTTTTGCATAATTGTGGATGTTTAATTGATTACTATACTAATATAAGCAAAATATCTGAGATAAAAAAATATTTAGCTGTTTATTTTCGATTTATTTTTAGAACCAGTTGTGGACATCAAGACTATAGGCGTTATCGGCCCAAGTCTTAGATCCAATTGCTTTCCAGTGACCATGATCGGCCATCTTAGGGAATGAACTATGAATGGTTCCAATATCTATATTCTCGATAATACAATTAGCAACCGTTACGAATTTACCAGCTTTAAGAGCCAGGGCTGTAAGGTAAGTATCAGACCCAGGGTGGGTAGACTTAAGCTCAATTGTATGAAGAGCATTTGTTTTATATCTGTTAACCAAGCTTCTAAGAGTAGATTTACCGTCAGAGATAGTAAAGTAACCGGCTCTACACTTAGTAACGACTCTATAGTCATATTCTACATCCCACTCAAAGCCATAATCGCTAGTGTGGAATTTGTGCATTTTACCGTTAATGTTTTGTTCGATTGTGAAGGTTGGACCGTCAGATAATGCGTGTTTATTTTCTTTGATGTACATAATGTGGATGTTTTAATTAACTTGATTAGTATACTACTAATATAAGCATTTCCGGCGACAAATAAAAATTCTAGGCTGCCTATTTTTCAAAAGTTATTAACAATCCCCCCCTTTATTTAAAAACGAGGTTATAGCTACCATAGAAGCCTATAGATCTAGCTGTAAACATTATTGCGGTATCTGCTAGGTACCAATACCATTTCTTGGTCTTGGCACCATGGCCAACGGCATATACTAACATGGTTGCTTCATTGGCCCGGTGTTTAATGAATCGGGATGCATGGTTGAAATCGGTAAGGAATACTAGAGATCTACTCGAAAGCCAAAACCGCTCCTGACCGACCCTTACATGACCATCTGAGTCTACTACCCACTTGTTCTTCCAAGCCTCGGTATTGGGCCTGATCCCCCATTTCTCGAATTTGCCACTATTAGAGTAGTGATATAAGTATGCTTGGTTGGCACCGTCCGAGAAGCCGGCAATTCCCTGTATGGCAGAAGCCTTCCAGATATTATTATTTAATTGAGCTGTGCATAGTAAAGGGAGAATAGTTAGTGATAGGATTGTTATAAGTTGTTTCATAAGTATTTAATATTTTAAAAAAGTTAATATCCCCTAAAAAGTAAGAAAGGACCTCATCTCTGAGGTCCAATCTTGGGGGTAGGGGTTGTAAGTTAAGTTATTAGTTTAACAATGCTCCACGTTGATTATCTTGATTAAGATTACCAAATGGGTTTGGCATGTGGTTTTCATGGTCGAAAGATTTCTTACCGAAGAAGTTACCTGCCTGAACCATCAACTGTGTTGAGTCAGAGTCTTGCATATTTGATTCGATGAGGTCTTTACCATGAGTAGCAAAGTGCGTTAGGCCATTCATAACAGACCAAACAGATTGATTAGTCTTGGCACCTTTCATTTGATTTGAATCCATAGAGCCAAGATCAATCTTATTGTACGCATTCATATTCTCTTGTAGAGGGATCCAGTTCTCAGCTCTTTCTCCAGCATGTTTCGAGATTTGGTTATGAGCCCAAGTCATCTCAGCTACAGAAGCATGAGTGTTATTAGCGGCTCTAACTCGATCACCGAAAGATTCAGGAGCAAAGTTGTTAGACCTCAACGCTTGCAAGTTCTCTTGGAACTTCTCCATACTTACATTATCTAGAGAGTTTAGAGTATATGTTTCCTGTGCAAGTGAGGTAGTTAGACCATTAGCACACCACATACGGTTTACATAAGGCATAACTTGGAAACCTTTCAAGGGTGAATTAGAGAAGGAAACACCTCCAGTAAAGACCTCATCGGAGAGACCTTTAACCGCAAATTCAGCTTTTGGGTTAAATGCGTTAATTCGAACAATTCCAGTAGTAGGGTCAGTAGACCAATTGGTTACGTCGAAACCATGCTTATCGATGAGGTTCTCTGTAATTCCAAGGAATTGCGAATTAGATATTGTTTGCTCGTTACCTTTAGTAATACCAATGATATTCTTGTTCACTGGGTTAAGGATCAGAGTTACTTCGTTTAATTTACCATAATTAGATGCCATTGCATTTTTCATGGTATTGATAAATTGACTCTTAGCTTCAGGGCTAAATAGATTATCGAATTTCTTAGCGAATGCTTGGCTCATTCCGATCAAACTCAACAAGCCTTTAAAAGCTTGGCTCGTAATGCCGATTTTTTGGCCTTTGTAGTCGATAGTCTTGGTATCAATTAATTGAACGTCACGGAAGGGAACTACTTTTCGTAGTTGTTGTGCGTTGATAGTTTCGATTTTGCGTTGATCGAGAACGTTTGAACTTAGTGTTGTAATTGCCATTATAGTCTGGTTTTTTTATTACTTGATTTATATATTATACTCATTTTAATTAAAAGGTTTCAGGTTAAAGACCAGCTTTAACCATTCTTACCGGAACCTTATACACTTTACCATCTTTTGATGATTTAGCGGTAACAGGGTACTTACGTGATCTAGCTTTCCAACCAGTGATGGTATATGTTACACCAGCATTCATGAAGGTATCTCCAACTTTTACACCAGGCAATTCATATTTAGCATAGCGATCGAAGTCAGTAGTTTCTTTAGTCATTACAGTACCATCGTTACCGATGACAGATGCTTTAACTTTAATTGAACAATTATCTCCAGAGAAAGAGATATTACCAGTAGAGATTTCAATACCATACTCCTTAGCAACTTTAGCTAGGGCGCTATCAAGGTCTACACGAAGGGCTTTAACGGTTGGGCGGTCAAAAGATGTTACTTTCATAATTTTTGTTTATTTTGATTGATTAATTATTACTATACTAATATAAGCATTTCCGGCGACAAATAAAAATATTTAGCTGTTTATTTTCATAAAGTTATTAACAATTTACAGGGAGCTAGTCATGTTAGTGAAAAACTCTACCGCCAGTCGGTGTTCTAGTTTATAGGCTTCTTTTTCCCATGGTTGGTCATCGTAAGCAGTATTAGTATGGACAGACTTCTTCCACATGACATTATAGTGGGTATTGCACCACCTCAACTCCTTACGAGCGTACTGCTTCACATGGACCATTTCATGACAGATGGTACTTATAAGCTCATAGACACTAAGGCCTTTTTTAAGAGTCAGTTTAAAGTCCCTGCTGAGGTCGTTTAGATTATAGCAACAGCCATGATCTTCCATAGGCTTAATAATAGCCTTTATATTTAGGGTTCTATATCGGGGCAATAGTTTCTTAATACACCATTTAATACATTCATCAGCGATTGCCTGTTCAGAAGCTTTACCACCAGAGATTGTTACTATATTAGACATATTTAAATTTAAAGTGAGGAAATAGAATTGGTGAACCAGACAGGATTCGAACCTGTGACCGTCTGCTTAGAAGGCAGATGCTCTATCCAGCTGAGCTACTGGTCCAGATGATTATTTATTAGGTAGCTTTTCAAAACTAGCTGTCAGGCCTAGTAGACCAAGCATCATAGCAGCTACAAAGAAGCCCATGGCGTTAAGTTCACCAGCAAAGCTAATATACTTATCAATGGTTGAGGTAATAGTCATACCGGCAACGAGAAAGGCTGCAATAGACAATAGGAAGGGTAAAACGTTTAATTTAACTGACATATCTTGTTTGTTTAATGATTACTATACTAATATAAGCAATTCCGGCGACAATAAAAAATCTAGAGCAGACTTTTTTTAATAAAGTTTCTCTAGGCGAGCATCTACCTCAGCCTGTTTATTAAGGAAGTATTTAAGCTTCCCGGCAAAGAAGATAATATTGTCTACCTCGAGGCGATCGGTAGCATTCGCGATTTTAGCCTGATAATAGTCAATTTTAGGCTGGTAGCCATCAGGATAACGGTTGGCACGTGAAGTGTAATTTTTCATAAATGTGTTTTTTAAAGGTTGATTAACTAATTACTATACTAATATAAGCAATTCCGGCGACAAATAAAAATTCTAGGCTGCTTATTTTCAATTTATTTTCAAATTATATGCTTTTTAATGAATTTACGGTATTTAGGGCTTGTCATGAGCATCGTCAGCACAAAATTACTAGTTTGGACGAAAATAAAGCTTACCATCTCATAGATAAAGATCAAGGTGATGATATCGTTAATATTAAGGCAGTTAAAATCCATTTTTAATAGGGGGTGTTTTTAATTAAATAACTTATATAGCTAATATAATCATAAAAACTGACAAATAAAAATTTTAAGTGTTAAAAAGGTAAAAAAAGTGAAAAAAGGCCCCTGGGCACTGAAACAAAGCTTTAAATATGCGTATAATATAAACCAGAATAGGTCATATATGCAACTTCTCCAGACAACACTATATAATAGCTCCCAGGGCAGCTCTCCAGGGCTTCCCAGGGGCCTTTTTGCTCCAGGGCTGTCCAGGGAGCTGCCAGGGACACCCCAGGGCTGTTCCTGGACAGTTGCCTATAGAAGCACTATAGAGCTGGCTCTCCAGAGCAACCCTGACAAGCCGGATCACCGACATGTCCAGAGTCACCTGGAGCGTGGAGTTCACCGAGGTGGCCAACAGTACCCTAGACTACAGAGGAGCCTAGAGAGACAGAGAGCCCTAGACAGCACCGGCAGTCACCGGCAAGCCCTGGTAAATAATTGCCCAAATATTATACCGGGTCGTAGAAATTTAGTATATTAGCTATATAAACAAATAGATACCTTATGGAACAGAGTAAAGAACAACGAGTAGAGGCCCTTAGAGCCGAGATCATCAAATTGAAGCTAGAAGTACCTTATAGCCCAAAAATACCTAAATTACAGCAGGCGCTAGATAGGCTTTTAATGGCCTCCGAGTAGTCACACTAAAACGCGAATTAACGTGTGGAGGGAGGGGGACCTTCCTTGGGGCATGCTCTAACATTAATTGTATAATTAGCAATAGTCAAAAAGCACTTAGCTAAATGTCAACCACTTGTCTCGTGTGTGATTTAAGCAGTCCAAGCCTATGCGTGTTCCAGATAGTAAATAATATAGAAAAGCAATGTTACCCAAGCTCAAATATTCTCGAGCGTGTAAAAAACAATAATATACCCTATGCGTGATATATAGAGTATGAAAGAACTATTTAATCCACAAGCTAAGATGCAGTCCATTACAAATGCACAGAGTGAATCAAGCAAGATAAATAGTAGTGAACAATCTCTAGATAGTCAAGCTAACACTAGTGCATCTAAAACGACTAACAGTTCAAATGCTGAAAATCCAAATTTAGCCGCTAAGACTACAAATGAAAATCCAAATAGTGAGAAAGAACTAGATGCAAGTATTGCGCCTCCTAAAACGAAGACCAGTTTCTCAGATAGACTTAAAGCGACAGCAATGAACTATATGATGAGTAAGATGACTGAATCTAAAGATGCCAGTCCCGATGCTAAGCAAGATGATATGTCTCAAGACTCTGATGCACCTAGACAGTTAACTCCATTAGAAAAAGCTAAAGCTACTAAGACAGAGCCCGAGAGACCTCAGCCAAAGATTAAAACCCCAATAGTACACTCACCAGAGTTTAAAAGTCCTAAACTAAGAAAGACACCAAAAATACCATTATCTAAACCACCATCGTTTAAGATACCTAAAAATAGATAAGAAGCGCGATCCCGTCGCTCTTACTCCCCACTAGCCCTCAGAGTACTCCAAGTCTTTGAGAAAAAAAGTTCAGTACAAATGAAACTTTTCTGTGACCTAGCAGTATAACTTAAGTCTTTAAGCCTCAGTGGTAAATTCAATCCACAGTGGCGCTATTATTTGAGCCGTCACAGGACTCTAAGGTCTCAAAGATGACCTTCTCTATTCCCCTTTAATAACCCAAAAAAAGAGCCACACTATGACACTAAGTCGTCAGAGGTGCGGCGGCAGTTTAAGGGCTTAGAGGTCTTAAACTAATAAAACACTATTAATAAACGTTATTTCCTACTAGGAGACAAGAAGGGCTTGGGAGAGTTGGACGCTTTTAGTATCGTTGACGGTGGGTGACGAGCGCACATCTTGGTTATTGCCTCTATTAAAAGATGACTATATGGAGTATGACACATGGAGGGGTTTAGAGACTCAGAGTGCGGCCTCACTACCCACCGGTACAGGGGACCTGATACTATATTAGAGTAAATTGCGATGGATTGATATTTGGATTAGAGTATTTTGAAGAAACATAAAATTGAAAAAATACGTTTTTTTAAAAGTCAATTCCAAATTTTCCCCTGACTTAGAGGGAGTATAGAGAGGCGGCGATGACTATTTAGAAAAATTTCCTAACTCAAAAAATTTCCAAGACTAATAGATCCTAAGAGGAATTTGAGAAATCTAAGATATATAAGGTATATGAAGCAACTAAACCACTTAATTCTAATGCTAGCAGTTTTACTTCTAGCCTCTTGTAGCACACAATTTCGATTGATGGGTTACGATCAAACTAACCAAGTTTCGGCGCACAATTTGTCGACGTCATTTGATGGCTATGAAGATAGCGTTAAAATAGACACTTTAACTGAATTTCAATTTAGAAATAAACTTAGAACCGACATAGGTTTTAGATTGGACTTTGCACGCTATGCATTGAGCCAACCTAGATCATTTGATTGGAATAACAGATTGTTAGGAAGACAATATGATTCTAGATGGAATTCTTATTATTGGAATAGAGATCAAATGTGGAATGATTGGGCTTGGGGTTATACAGGCTGGAATTCCTGGGGTCAACCTCATAGATGGTCACCATTTGGATATGATAGATGGGGTTATGGAATTCACTATGGATGGAATAATCATGGATGGAGCTATGGATGGAATAATTATTATGGCAATTACAATCAAGGATGGCCGTATTGGAATAATAACGTATATGGTTCACCTTATTGGAGATCAAATAGACAAAACACTTCATATATAAATGGAAGAAGAGGAAGTCTAAGAACAATTGAATCTAATAGAAGAACTAGAACAAATACGACTACTAGAAGAAGCACTAATAATACTAGGAACAACAAGGTTATCATCAATAATAATTCGAATAATAACAATAACACAAAACCAAGAGTGTATCGAAGAATCGAGAACAACCCTAGTAATACAAACACTAGGCCAAGAATTATTAGAGAAAAACCGCCAGTGAGAAATAATCGCCCAACGTTTAATAATAATTCTCGTCCATCTAATAATAGTAGACCTGTGATTAATAATTCTCGTCCATCTAATACAAGATCTTCGACACCTGTTCGTTCAAGCTCTCCTCCTTCAAGAAAAAAGGGTAATTGAAACAATTCTTATTAATAGAGTATAATATTAAAGGATTAACTTAAACTTTTAATATGAAAAATGATTTAATAGCAACGTTAATGACATATATCATAGTAGCGTCTGCGGTTACATTTATAGTCGCTATTCCAACTTTATTGATATGTGGATTAGCCTTGTTAATTTCTTTTATAACTGGATTCTCATTTGCAGCTACATTCTGGATAGGATTTGCTCTAACGTCTATTATATCTATATTCATTATAGATGCAATTCAAAAGGAAATAGAATCGTTTAAAATTAATCTAGATTTTAAAGAAGAAGACGAGGATCTATTATAATAACTTAATATTATGATAAGATTAATACAAAAGAAAATGGCTAAGAAAACAACGCATTGGAAAACTAAAGAAGTAGATGGTAGAAGAATGATGATATGTCAGAACTCAAAACCAACTATGAGTAAATACTCTGAATTTGCACCAGAAGACGGAGAGTGTAATGAATGGTCTGAGGTAGGTTCTGATTCAACAGGGTCACTATGCTGGAGATGTACTGCTAGATCAGTAAATAATATCAGATTAAAATAATAAGATATTTTAAGATTCTTAAATTATGATATTATGATATTATCATTTAAAATGAATCTTTTAATAAAATATTATAATTTACCGATTTAACACTGATATATAACTTATAAGTTTTAAAAGACTTGAACGAATAGCTATACAGAAATAATTTATTTTTAAGACCAATCTCAAAGGGATTGGTCTTTTTTTATCTAAACTTTTATGAATATCTTAGTATAATATTAAAGTATTCATATAATCAAAAACACATAATGAGTAACAATAGAAAATCTGAAGATGCTTGGCAGATTCTAAGAATTCAGGGAGAATTCACAAAGGGGTTTGATACGTTTAATGAACTAGGACCATGCGTCTCTGTGTTTGGAAGCGCTAGAACTCTATCAACAAATCCGATGTACAAAGAAGCTGAGAAAATTGGAAAGCTTCTAGTTGAAGCAGGGTTTGGTGTAATTACGGGAGGTGGTCCTGGAATTATGGAAGCTGCGAACAAAGGAGCACATGAAGCGGGAGGTAAAAGTATAGGTGTTGGAATCGAATTACCATTTGAAGCTAGCATGAATGATTACGTAGATTTAGGAGTTGAGAACAGATATTTCTTTACACGAAAAGTAATGTTCCTTAAATATTCGCAGGCATTTGTTATTTGCCCAGGGGGTGTTGGAACTTTAGATGAGTTATTCGAAGCTATAACACTTGCGCAATGTGGCCATAATGTAAAATATCCTATAGTTCTTGTAGGTAAAAAATACTGGGAAGGTCTTGTGGATTGGATGCAAAATACTTTATGGGAACATGGTGCAATTAGTCAAAAAGACTTCGATCTATTTAGAGTAGTAGATACTGCAGAAGAAGCAGTTTCTAAAATTACAGAGTATCATAATAAGTTTTCTGATAATACTGACACTCCAAATTTTTAATACATATAATAGATGAAGTTTAAAAAGCTGGCAGATGGATCTGCCATAGACCTTGCAACATATCTCAAAAGCTATATAAAGAATAATTCTAATAATTCAATACGTATTTATGTAGGATGTGATTCTCATGTTAAGGGAGAACACACGACATACGTAAGCACTGTTGTTATTCATGTTGGAAATTCAGGTTGTCATGTTCTCTATAAAAAAGAAAAGGTAGATCCCATCCGAGATTTATTTAGAAAGTTATGGGGTGAAGTTGAAAGATCAGTTGAAGTTACTATGTACCTTAGAGAAAACGGGATAAATATACATACTATAGACCTAGATCTTAACCACCAAGAAGAACACGCATCTAACAAGGTCGTTAATGCAGCAATGGGATACGTAAAGTCTCTAGGTATTAAAGTACGAATAAAGCCAGATATATTACCCGCAATTGCTGCGGCTGATAATTTGTCAAAATAAACAAATCCTAAAAAGGGAGTAAAACTAGTATAACAATTAAATTCTACAATGGCAGAACAATTTGAAAATCCAGGAAAAGGAAGCGGAAAAAGAAAAACACCATACGTTGATGAATATGGAGAAGACCTAACGGCTGAAGCTGCAAAAGGAAACTTAGACCCTATTATAGGGAGAGAGAAGGAAGTATATCGTATTTGTCAAATTTTATCGAGAAGAAAGAAGAATAATCCTATTATTTTAGGAGATCCTGGTGTAGGTAAAACTGCATTAGTCGAGGCGATTGCACAAAGAATTGTAGATAAGAAAGTTGCTAGAACACTGTTAAAGAAAAGAGTAATTTCTATTAATATCTCTAACATCGTTGCAGGTACAAAGTATCGTGGTGAATTCGAGGAGAGAATGAAAAATATAGTAGATGAACTAAAAAACAATAAAGATATTATTGTATTCATCGACGAATTACACACGATCGTTGGAGCAGGTGGTGTTAGTGGATCTTTAGATGCATCTAATATATTAAAACCGGCATTAGCAAGAGGACAAGTACAGTGTATTGGTGCAACTACATTAGATGAATATAGAGAAAATATCGAAGATGACGGTGCACTTACCAGAAGGTTTCAAGAAGTGTTTATCGATCCACCTAGCGAAGAAGACACTATAGAAATATTACAAAAAATAAAGGGAAATTACGAAGAGTATCACGCAGTTGAATATACTGATGATGCAATCGAAGCATGTGTCACTCTTTCTACTAGATATATTACTTCTAGGGAATTACCCGATAAAGCGATTGATTTACTAGATGAATCAGGTGCAAAGGTTCACTTAAGCGAAATTAAAGTTCCTGTTCATATTAAAAAAGCAGAGATGGAAGTAGAATCTATTACACTTGATAAGTTAAAGGCAGTTGAAGAACAAGACTATGAAAAGGCTGCACACTTCAGAGATAAAGAAATTCAATCAAAGAATAGAATCGAGGGGAAAATCACTGCATGGGAAAAATCATTAAGAGATAAGAAAAAGAAAGTTACAGCAGAAGATATTGCAGAAACTATTTCGCAATCTACTGGGATTCCAATTACTAGAATGACAGGTGATGAAAGTAAAATCATCATGGCAATGGAAACAGAATTAAAGAAGATGATAGTTGGACAAGATCAAGCAGTAGACGCATTGTCTAAAGTAATTAAAAGATCTAGAACGGGTGTATCTTCAGCTAAAAAGCCAATAGGTTCATTCATGTTCCTAGGACCAACTGGTGTAGGTAAAACTGAGACTGTTAAAGCCATTACTAATTATTATTTCGGAGGTGAAGAACACCTTATAAGAATTGATATGAGTGAATATATGGAAAAGTTCGCGGTATCTAGATTAATAGGTTCTCCTCCAGGATATGTTGGACATGAAGACGGTGGTCAATTGACAGAACAAGTCAGAAGAAAACCATATTCAGTTGTACTTTTCGATGAAATTGAAAAAGCACACCCGGACGTATTCAATACTCTATTGCAAGTATTAGATGAAGGAAGATTAACAGATTCATTAGGAAGAACAGTAGACTTTACGAATACAATTATAATTATGACATCTAATGTTGGTGCTAAAAAAGTAAGTGAGTTCGGAACGGGTATTGGATTTGAAACTAAGAAATCTTCAATCGCTGGAAGAAAAGC
>UPTG01000511.1_pt1 | contig 31766 bp, 27 predicted proteins | sample 2160121 | NCBI WGS metagenome assembly UPTG01 (sample SAMN06266255, study PRJEB28933) | marine metagenome | isolation source: Columbia River Estuary | place: USA:Columbia River Estuary, USA | collected 2014-07-27
AGCTATCCTAAAGGACTTCCTGCTGCCCTCGATTTGATATTCGGGACGCAGACCTCTGGCGTAACTCATGGGCTGTGGTGTCGCCTCCTACGACAGCTATCAGGTTTGCTACCTCTAGCATCGTGTGGTGCTTACAGAGGCCGCAGGTGATGCTGAGTTGGTGTTGTGGGATGGTTGAGAGTTTGGTCATTTTTAAGTGGCCAAATCATCTAAACGTAGAGTTCACGCATCAGTAAAACTGTAGCTGTTAAGTACCATCTACATAATAAAATTCACCAAGTTTATACCATCCACGTTTAAAAAATAGTCCCACAGCAACGTCAGAACTTAAAATATTGATTTCAGCTCTAGGAGCTAAGTCAAATTCGTTCAAATCATAAGGAACACCATCGACAAAGCTATCAACAGTTTTGAATAGAACTTTATTACGGGTATCGTTGCTTATCGTTATCTTGAAATCCACACTTGCGGCATCAAGAGAGGCAAAAACCAAAGCGTTTTCTATAGAAGACATCGCAAGGTCTAATTTATCGTTTTTTACGATGTAAACCATAAAATTCCCGTCACCGACTGGTTCAAGAAACATACTGATCAACCCATCTGCTGACTGGTTGCTATTCTCATGTAGAAGCGCAACACTCGTTTTAAATTCGACATTAGCCTTTGCAAAAAAACCGCCGTCGTCTTGAACGCAAGATTGGAGGTCACCTTCCATTCCAAACGTATTCAATATTCCAAGTACCTGGCTAATCTCGGACTGACAGTCGTCAATACTGGACGCAGGAACACTCATGAATAATGGCAGTTCGATAGGCGTATCGCCATCAATTACATCTTGCATATCACGAATATAAAAGGTTGGTGTGACGTCCAACTGACATCCAGATACTGCAAAAAAGCAAAGCGCAAAAATAGTGTTTCGCATTTTAGAGACCCCCGATATATATCCATATATTTTGGCAAAGAACCAACTAAACTACAAACTAAATCTTTATCTTGGAGTCCCACCTACAAAACGGGCCAATCCAATTCGTTTGGTTATGAAGCTAGGGACCCGATCAGCCTCACAGAGAGGCCCGTACAAGCACGATAGCGTAGGTTCATGAAGTCGTATTGGTTGCTCCAACCTACTTTCACGCGCTGTAAGGTTGTCGCTTTCCATACCGTGGAACGTTCAGAAGCCGTTTGTACTTCACGCTCATGGTGTTACCCACCGAAGCACCGATCGTAGGACGCCTTGCTTATCCCAAGCTGCTCCTGAACCTGCACACGCTGCACACCAATTTTTAACTTTGTCTGCCTGTCGCATCGCTGTCGGAATACGACCCTTATACTTACCCTCAGCCTTCGCCCTCTTGATGCCCTCGACCTGACGCTCTTTCATCATCTCACGCTCGAACTGTGCGACAGATACCATCATGTTAAGGATCAGTTTGCCTGTGGCTGTCGTGGTATCAACGGTCTCACTGCCAAGCGATAGAATGACCAAGCCGGCACCTTTGGCTTCGATCTGCTGTAATAGCTCACCCATGTGCATCACATTACGAGCCAGACGATCTAGTTTGGTAACGACCAGCTTGTCACCCTCACGAAGCATATCAATAGCTCTGTCGAGTTCACCCCTTGAGGCCACGGCTGATACCTGCTCTTTGAATGTACGTTCACAGCCGTAAGTCTCCAACTCGACTAACTGTGCATCAAACCCTGCTTGCTGGTCTGTGGTACTCGTTCTGGCATATCCGATAAGCATCTTGCACTCCTGTGGACTCATATGATTCTATATACCTAATGAGACTACCACTGTCTCAGAACTGAGGCAAGCTAATGAGACGGATTGATGCTAAAAGAGGGTATTAGGGTGTCTCAAACGGGTGGCGCACTTGAGCCAGCTTGTGTGAGACTAAGTTATACTTAGGTCGTAACGTTAGTTGGCGAGAATATATGCATAGTTCAATGCTGTGGCGAAGCTAACCCACGCCCAATAAGGCAAAAACAAATAGCTTGATACCCTATCGATCCTAAAGCTGATCACGATATACGCAGTAATTGTAAGCCATAATATTACGATTATGGCAAACGCACCCTTCAAGTCAAAAGCTCCAAAGAACACTGGCGTCCAAAGGGTGTTTAGACACATCTGAAAAGCCCACAGCCCCAGGGCTATACTCTTTAAGTCACAGTTCTTTCGGTAGCTTAGTCTATAAGCACTGGTAGCAATTAGTAGGTAGAGTGTTGTCCAGACTGGCCCAAATAACCACGCAGGAGGCGCAATACTCGGTGAGTTCCATTTGTTAGCATTTAAGTCTCCAACAAACCATATTGCCCCACCGGCAGCCACAAGTGTGCAAGCGTAGAACACAACCCAGATGATGATACGACTTTTCATCGAAAACTCCTCTCGGTGATCTCTAGGCATTGAGCCACGCAAGGTAATTGCCAAAAATTCACGACAGCAACAGCTAACACTGCTAAAGTTTACTGTGTACTAATAATTAATAGCAGATTTTGCAGTGATACAAATTCCAGTCCTTTATAACGATACTTACGACATAAATGTGCCAGAGGGTCATCGTTTTAATGGGACAAAGTTCTCTAAGTTAGTAAGCCAACTAAAACAGAGTGATTTTAACCAAAGGTTACATTTCTACCATTCTTCACCAGTTCGCTATCGAGATGTTTTACGAACCCATGCCATCGATTACGTCCAACGTGTTGTAGAAAGAACTTTGTCCCAGGAGGAAGTACGGCAAATCAACCTGCCAATAGACAGCCAACTGGTTAAGCGCAGCTTTTTGGCTCTGAACGGTACTTTTACAACGGCATTAAAAGCTTTAGAAGAGGGTGTTGCCTGTCATACCGCAGGCGGAACGCATCATGCGCATTATACTAATGGATTAGGCTTTTGTGTTTTCAATGACTTGGCTTTTACTGCTCTGAATTTGATAGAACATGGTTTAGTAGAAAAGGTCTTGATCTTAGACTTAGACGTACATCAAGGTGATGGAACCATTGACATATGCGATGGTAAGAAGGGCATATATACTTGTTCCCTGCACTGTGAGCAAAACTTTCCATTCCAAAAGCGTAAAGGCACCCTTGATGTAGCACTCAATAGCCACTTGGAAGACACCGCCTATCTAGATAAGTTGCACAGTACTTTAAAATACATCTCCAAAGATTTTACGCCCGACATTGTTTTGTACGATGCTGGTGTAGACGTATTTTTCGGTGACCAACTCGGGAATTTGGATTTAACGCTAGAGGGCATCTTGAAACGGGACTGTGCTGTTTTAGAGTACTTTAAGAACCGTAACACACCAATAGCCACAGTAATCGGAGGTGGCTATAGCCCATATGACACCGACATTGCACGGCGACACCTCTCGATTTTTCGAGCAGCTACAGACGTATTTTAACCAAATCAGGGTTCATGAAAGACCCCCTCAGTGGAAATTAAACCCCACGGAGAGGCTAAGGGTTAAACCCCTGATAATGCTTCGTAACCCAGCAGGTCACACCACTTTCTCTACCCCCTCGACAGAACGACAATCATAGTATTGGGGTTGTTAACTATTGTTATTCAATGGGATGGGTGGATAAAGCCGTGGAGGTGGGTACGAAAACGACCCTGTTGAGTAGCCCTGTGCTTAATGCATAACGGGAATACCACATTGTATGATGTGAAAGTTCATAACCTTGGATAGACGCTCTTATGAAACCAAGGAGATTAAAATGCTTACTAAAATCTACAGAGCGATCATGTTAGCCCAAGCCTCAAGTGCCGCAAACCGTACAGCCGCTTACCTTTCTGACCATCAGTTGAATGACTGGGGATACACTCGTGGTTCCTTCGCAGCAGCTATGGTTGCACAAGTTAAAGCTGATTTTGATGCAGCAGATAAAGCACAAGCTTCTAGTGCTGGGTTCCAACCAGTGACCTTTAGTCAGCTTCCAGCTTAAGCAGCCCATTGTTGCTCACAAGCGCACCATACAGAAAAACCCTGCCGTATTATTGGCAGGGCTAGTGTCTGTCGGGGGAAATATGAAACGTCGTACATATGTCAACGACTTCCCTCGCAGAAACTTTAATTAATTACCAATAGTGGTATTTCTTTATTGATTTAAAACTGGCTACATAACTTATGTCTTAATAACTACTGGTTCTACTACTTGAGAGGAGCGAGGGCGTATAGCAAGCCTTTTCGCTAACGCTTGTAAAATGGTGATCTCTCTCCGCTCACCATGCGCTTGTCCTTACAATCTCTCTCTATCTTGAAAAATGGGGAAGATAGGTTGCCAGTCCAATTCGATATTTAGGCTGGGTAATTCCAAGCACAAAGGTTGTAGATGAACTAGAACCTATGTTCATTGTGAATATCAGAGTATTCCGCAGCGAAGAGGACGGAACCATGAGTGGGCAAAGACGGTGGATCAAAGTTTGGGCCAGAACAGTTGGTATGCCAGTCGGAGCGACTGATGACGACAAACCTGAGTTCCTTCCTATCAAGCAGTCAGATGTTACCAAGGCTCTCGCCTTCCGAACCTTCTGGATCGTTCTCCATGTTGTCACCTGCCTTATGATCGTAGCTGGTAACGGCAGAACACTTGGTTGGTGGTAGTTGAGCCATGAGGGCCTTTAGAGTCACAGCGATTGTAATCATTCTTACAACTCAAGCAGCGGCCCACAGTGGCGGCTTGAACAAACAGGGATGCCATGCAGGTTCCCAGCCTTACTGTCTTGGCCCCCTAAAACTGTGCCAGTATTTGTTGACCAAGGGAGTTGGGAAAAATGGCACGGAAGCGGTATTCGGATGAGGATGCGCTGAAGATATTGCTAATCTGGTCGCTATGGTTGACGCAAACGAACCTGCGCCCAAAAAACGCGGCCCTTATAAGCACGCAAGAAAGATATTTCAAAGTGACCCACGACCCACGCGCGCCATCACTTGCGTGTATTCAAAATTGATTGTATTCTTACAAGGATATAGAACTTCTAAAGGGTCGATTTAAGGATAAGTATGTTAAAAAACGTTCCTTTAAGCATTTTCCTCTTAGTATACATTGGCTTTTCCCTCATATTTCACCAAGCTCCACTATTAAGCTGGCTCAATAGGTTTACTGATTTTTCCACAATCTCGGGTTTGTCTGCCTTACTTTTTATCGAATTGCTCAGCTTTTCACTCTGGGTTTTACTCTTAACTCCTTTCTTTATTATTTCCATTAAACTGGGAAAATTGATTGCTGTTATTTTGTTGATACTGAATGCCACTGCATTGTTTTGGATGACAAGTCTTGGTGTTGTCATGACCAAGGCCGTTATCGCCAGCCTATTTTTTACCGATTACTCGGAAGCTTCAGGTTTTCTGAACGATGACTATATGCTGCATCTGGTTCTTTTGGGCATTTTGCCTTCTATCGTGGTTGTTCTGGTGCCCATTGCACCTGTTAAGAGACGTGTCTTGTGCCTCTATCCTATTTTTTCAGTCGCACTCATCTTCACGGCGACAAGTCTCGCCCCAAATTTGACCAGTTGGGTCAATGCAAATGGAGCTCAACTGGGCAGTCGGTTATTGCCATGGTCGTATATTGGCAAAACCATAAACTACGTAAGAGATTTGAGAAGTGGATACTATGGTCGGTATTTTGGCGAGTTTGCTCAATTGCCAGATGGCGTCATCGCCGATGATACGCCGGGGTTGGTTGTCCTGGTTATAGGGGAATCCTCGCGGGGCGCCAGTTACAGCTATTATGGATATGAGCGCGCAGTAAACACATCAACGCAAAACATGGGCTACGTCGCTTTGCCAATTAGCACAGCCTGCGCCACCAGCACTATGATTACAACCGGCTGCATTCTTTCGCCCCACGGTCGAGACGACTGGGAAAAAGAGCCAGTGGAACCTTTGCCCTCATATTTGCATCGTTTAGGTATAAAGACCTTTGTACGAACCAATAATACGGAAATGCCGCGACTGAAGGTTGGAGATTACAAGACGACAGAAGAGCTGGCAGAGCTGTGCGAAACGGATTATTGCAAAGCCTATAACGCAAGAAGCTGTCAGAACCAGCTTTGCCAGGAAAGCTATTTTGATAACATGTTACTGGCAAACATGGATCCCATTTTAGACTTGGCGCAGCAAGAAAAAGTCTTTTTGTTGCTGCATTTGCGCGGAAGTCATGGCCCAAATTATGCAGACAGATCACCAAAAGAGTTTCGTCCTTTCACTCCAGCATGTGATGATCATGTAACAAAATGCAGCCTTGAAACGCTGACAAATAGCTACGACAATTCGACGGCCTTCACTGATCAAATTTTAGCAAATTTGGCCAAGACAATCGCCCAAAGGCAAAATTTAAATGCAGCCGTTCTTTACCTATCGGATCATGGACAATCTTTGGGAGAAGACGGCCTTTACATGCACGGTTTGCCCATCGATGAAGCTCCAATTGAGCAATTGGAAATTCCGTTTCTGCTCTGGACATCCGAAACGCTCAAAAAGACCCATGACATCTCTCAGGTTGTAAATACGAATGTGGCCGCACAGGATGCCATCTTCCATTCGGTCCTTGGCCTATTGAATGTCATAGATGGCCCCTATGACCCGCAGCGCGATATCTTCCAGGTGCGGTAGACTGTCTTAGCCCCTCTGACCTGCCCAACCAAACATGGTCGATGGACTTCATGGCTGATCATTTTGTAATCCCACCAAAAAACCATTGGGGTTGAGCATAGAATTTTGTAGCCTCTTATTTGACCCGCGTGCGCGCGGCCATCAGAAATGGGCGTCGGCAGGGCCAGATAAAGCAAGTGCTGCCGTTGTATTTAGGCAAGCCCAGGTTAAAATTTGGAGAAGGAAATGTATAAATCTACTTACTGTATTTTACTGACATCAGGGCTCCTAAGTGCCTGCATGCAGCAAGTTGGAAGCTATAAGTCGGCTGAAGATTCTGGGCTCGTGAGTGTCCAACCATACCCACAACCCAATGGTGTTTGCCAAATTTTGGGTGAAAGCCCTGCAACAGTGGACTATTTGGATCATTCAGCTATTTCGACAGGCTGTCCTGATCACGACCTCGGCGCGATTGAGGATCGCAAGACCGAAGGCGCAAAGATTGTTGGCAAGGTAAATAGCTGGACGCTTCTTCAACTGCCAGAACAGCAAAACTAATCAGATACTGAGGACTGTTATACTGGAAAGTTGACGCCAATTCCGGTCAGCAAAGCAACATCTGCCCTCGTTCTCACGCAAATTCATAGTGGAATATCCCCTGCGAGTGGTCCGCCGCGTGGGGTAGTTGTTTCAAATATTTTGGAGGATCTGCCAAGGCTTGCCCTGTGGCGGCCTTGCCCCGGAGGTTAAGATGCCGCCTCTCATGATACATGATGTTGACCACACCAGAGGGTATAACAGCGCCGTGGCCTGGGCGGGCGCATCTATGCGGCAGTGTAATCGCTGACGCACCAGAGCATTCGTATTGAAGTCATTGCAGCCAAGGTGATAGGTGATAGGAGGTCGACTCTCACAACCTGAACCCGACGGAGCGCCTGTGACGACACCCAATGAAAATGACATCATCGATCTTTTCGTGATCGGCGGCGGCATCAACGGCTGCGGTATTGCGCGCGATGCGGCGGGGCGCGGTTTGCGTGTTGAGCTGGCAGAAATGAACGACTTGGCCGCGGCAACCTCATCGGCTTCAACCAAATTGTTTCACGGTGGCCTGCGATATCTTGAATATTGGGAACTGCGGCTGGTGCGCGAGGCGCTGGTGGAGCGTGAAACCCTGCTCAAAGCCATGCCCCATATTTCTTGGCCCATGCGCTTTGTGCTCCCCTATCACAAAGACATGCGATTTGAGAGCAACACACCGACGTCAAAACTTCTCAACGCCCTCATGCCCTGGATGAAAGGGCGTCGCCCGGCTTGGCTCATTCGCCTCGGCCTGTTTCTATACGACAGGCTTGGCGGAAGAAAAATATTGCCGCCAACAAGGGCGATTGATTTGCGCCATGGTCCAGAAGGCGCGCCTTTGAAAGACCGTTTTACAAAAGCTTATGAATATTCTGATTGCTGGGTCGAGGACAGCCGTTTGGTTGTATTAAATGCCCGCGATGCAGCAGCGCGCGGCGCGCGCATCACCACCCGAACCAAAGTCACGATGGCCCAAGTGGTGGACGGCATCTGGCACGTCACACTGCAAGACCAAAACAGCAGCGCGCGCCGGATTGTGCGGGCGCAGGTTTTGGTCAACGCCGGAGGGCCCTGGGTTGAAAACATCATTCGCAACACCACCGGCCTTAACACCAAAGAAGGGGTGCGCCTGGTGCGGGGCAGTCACATCATAACCCGCAAGCTTTACGATCATGACAAATGCTATTTTTTCCAAGGGGAAGATGGTCGCATCATTTTCACAATTCCCTATGAAACTGATTTCACTTTGATTGGCACAACGGATATTGACCATCAAGATCTTGCGGAAAAACCGGTCTGTAGCCCCGAAGAGCAAGACTATTTACTGCAACTTGCCTCAACCTATCTCAAAACATCCGTCACCGCTGACGACGTGGTGGCCACCTACTCCGGCGTGCGACCGCTCTACAACGATGCGGCCAGCTCCGCGACGGCCGCCACACGAGACTATGTATTAAAGCTCGACAAAACTGCCGGAGCGCCAATGTTAAACGTCTTTGGCGGGAAAATTACGACCTATCGCAAACTGGCAGAACAGGCCTTGCAGCAGATTTCTGACTATGCGCCGCAGATAGGGCAAGCTTGGACAGCAGGGGTCGCTCTGCCCGGCGGCGATTTTCCAGTGGGCGGGGTGGATGATCTCATCCAACAGCTGATCAAAAAATTCCCCTTTTTGACGGCGCCTTGGGCGAGAAGATTGGTCAAAGCCTATGGGAACGAGGCTTTTGATGTCTTGGGCACGGCCACCGTTACCACAGACTTGGGGGAAGATTTTGGGGCCAGTTTGACGGCGCGCGAAGTTGCTTGGTTGATGGACAAAGAATTTGCACAGACCGCCGAAGACGTGATCTGGCGCCGCAGTAAATTAGGGCTGCGGCTCAGCGATGCGCAGATTGAGAGGTTGCAGAACTGGATGCAGCGCTGATTGTGCGCGCGCGGGACCTAGCAGCCAAGTTTTCGCGGCCAATCGCAGGGCCCGCAAGCCCCCCTGCAAACACATACACTTTTGGTTTTATGTGTAAAAGCAATCCATTGTTCGCGCAGTGGCTGAGCACGGCCCTTGTGTTTTGTGAGGTGATATATCATTTTAGATCTATGATTAAGACTCAACTCATTTCACTGCTTATGTTCCTATACAGCTGGACCTATATCGCGGCCGATCAGGTTGATTTTTCTGACGGCTGGCGTGAACAGCGTTTTTCATTGTTTTCTAGCAATGAATTTGAACCAAGCGGCGAAACCCTGGGGATCGGTTCGGATGGGACCGTCTCAATGTTCTGGAGCCGTCTACCAGCCAGGCTCTGGGGCAGCAATCAAGCGCGTTGGGATTGGGAGGTCACCTCATCCGTGCCGCCCACAGACCTGACACTCAAAGGCGGTGATGATCGAAATTTGTCAGTTTATTTTGTGTTCATGCCGGAGACCTCAATACCAGCGGCAAATGCAAAACTCACAGATCTACTTGGCGATGACAGCGCCCGCATATTGATGTATGTTTGGGGGGGCAATCACATGCGCGGAGACATATTGCCAACGCCCTATCTAAATGAGCTCGGCAGAACCCTCATTTTGCGACCGGCCAGCACCGGGCAGGCAAGCGAACGAGTCAACCTAAGAACCGATTTCCAACGCGCCTTTGGCACAGAGCCCACAGGTCTCGTCGGCATTGCCATTTCAGCCGACAGTGATGACACCGATACACAGATCAGGGCACGCGTCTCCAATCTGCGTATCGAAACAGCGCGTTGAGCCTACCGATCTCACCGCGCGGCATGCAAGCTCCGGTGACATAGGCGGGCGAGCTTATGGACAGAGATTAGCCTGGATTTTGTGCCAAAAACTCTTTCATGCGCGTCAGCGCACGGGTGATATTTTCCTGACTATTGGCATAGGAAATACGAATGTACCCCTCCCCCAGCGTGCCGAAATCCGGCCCCCCAATCGTGGCCACACCCGTTTGCTCAAGCAGCTCGCTGGCCAATTGCTTAGCTTTCCAGCCGGTTTGGGAGACATTGGGAAAGGCATAAAAGGCGCCCTTCGGCGTGATGCAAGAGACCCCGGGGATGTCATTGAGCTGCGTGACCACCGATTTGCGCCGCGCGTCGAACTGCGCCACCATCTCTCCGACTGCGGTTTGCGGACCGGTCAACGCCTCCAATGCTGCATATTGCGCGGGTGCATTGACGCAAGACCATGCATTCACGGCCAATTTTCGGGCCATATTGTACAATCTATCCGGCCAAATCGAATAGCCCAATCGCCAGCCCGTCATCGCATAGGTCTTTGACCAGCCATTGAGCACAATCAACCGGTCGCGAATTTCGGGGTAGGTCAATAGGCTGACGTGCTGCTCCCCATCGTAGAGCATTTGGTCATAAATTTCGTCAGACAGGATCGCCACATCTGGATAATCCGCAAGACCAGCCACCAATTTATCAATTTCCGCCTTTGGGGTGATGCCGCCGCAAGGATTGGCCGGGGAGTTTAGAATGATCAACCGTGTGTTGGGACCAATCAGCTTCAATGTCTCCTCCGCCGAAAACGCAAACCCATTCTCCTCGCGGATCGGAATGGCAACGGGAGTTGCTCCGGTATACTCAATCATCGAACGATAGATTGGGAAGCCCGGATCAGGATACAATATATCCCCACCAGCTTCGCCAAACATCAAGATCGCGGTGAACATCGTCACCTTCCCCCCCGGCACGACCAGCACATTGGCCGGGCTGACCTCGGTGTTATATCGGCGGTGCAAATCCGCACTGACCGCTTCGCGCAGCGGCAAAATTCCAGTCGCATCCGTGTAGCCATGATGCCCATCGCGCAGGGCTTTGACCGCCGCTTCAACGATATTTTCAGGCGTCGGGAAATCCGGTTGACCGATTCCAAGGTTGATGACATCCATGCCACCCGCGGCCAAAACCCCCGCGCGGCCCAAGACGGCAAACGCATTCTCTTCACCAATTCGATCGAAATTTGAAACTGTCTTCATGTTGAACCCTTTATGCCTCTTGGTGTGATATACGGGCGGACCGCTTTACCGGCAAGGATGCGATTGCAACGGGTAAAATGTCCAGCTCCTAAGTGATCTATTTATGCGCAAACGAGCGCAGCTTATGTTTGCGCAAAATGTTCTGGTGCAACGTGCGCAGAAATGCTCGCCCGTGGTTTCCGCCGCAGGCCTGAGACCCAAGGCCCGCAAACTCTTTCTAGGATCCCGCAGCGCCTTGGCCAGCGCGGCGACCAAAAACAGCACCGGAGGTCAAACCCGAACCACCGGGATAGCCGGCATAGAAAACACCGCCCAGAATTTCGCCGCAGGCAAACAACCCTTTGATGGGATCGCCGCCGCCTGTCAGCACCCTGCCCTCCGCATCCACCTTTAAACCGCCATAGGTGAATGTGATGCCTCCCGTGACCGGATAAGCGTAGAAAGGGCCTTGATCGAGGGTTTGTGCCCAATTTGATTTTGGAGGGTTCAGGCCGACTGTCGCCTTTCCATCCAAAACTGTGGGATCAAAACCCGTCGTTTGATCTACAGCCGCGTTATAGCGCGCTAAGGTTTCACTTGCGGCCGCCTGATCCACACCGCTCATCTGCGCGATCAGATCCTCCAGCCGATCTGCTTTGACAAAATGCGCATCTTTGAAACGGTACTCATCATAGAGCAGGTCATAGGTTTTGCTGTCAAAGACCTGCCACGCAAATTGGCCGGGCTGTTCTAGAATGGCCGCGCCATATTGCGCATAGGTGTAATTGCGAAAATTGGCGCCCTCATCCACAAAACGCGCGCCATGGGCATTGAGCATGACCCCCAGAAAATAGGAAATCTTTCGATAGTTCTTGCGCTCACCCGGTGGCAAATCAAGATTTCCAAAATCGGCCATATGCAGATCCATCGGCGTCGCGTGGCAGCCAGAGTAAAGCCCGTAATCCGCCGCGCCAAGCTCCAGCGCCATGAGAAGACCATCACCCGTATTATGCGGGGTTCCGCGCACCTTCGCCGCTTCCCAATTCTCTCCCATATGCTTGACCCGCAGCGCGCCATTGGCCTCAAAGCCGCCACAGGCCAGGATAACAGCGTCCGCAAGCAGCCGCTCTTGCCCAATCTGCACACCGCAGACACGCCCCGCGTCAGTGACCAAACCAGTGACCGCACTGCTGTAACGGACCGTTCCCCCGAGCCGCTCAACTGCCGCCAATTCCATATCAAAAAGGCCAACACCTTCATTTTCTGCCGCCAAGGTTAAACCGCCCCAAAAGACATGACGGCCATCTTTTTCAAAACTCTGCCGGCTGTAGATGGGTTCAAATTTCACACCATGCGAGGCCAGCCAGCGCAGCGTTGCCCCGGACTGATGGACCAGCGCCTCCTGCTCTTCGGACAAGGGCCGCCCATCATTGAACCCCAGAAGGTCATTGGCAAATTTTTCTGTCGTGTAGCTGCCAAAATCTGCCCTCTTCACCCGCGGATCCTCTGGGTTGCGCAGCAGCGGCAATAGATCGTCAGCGCCATCATAGGCAAAACGCATCGCCCCTGCTGTGTATTTTGTATTGCCACCTGACAAGGATTTATCAGCCTTTTCCAAAAGCGTAACACGAGCACCGCTTTCCAAAGCGGCGAGCGCTGCACAAAGGGCGGCATTTCCAGTTCCAACAACGATGACAGATTTTGACATTGGCTTTCCCATTTGACTGAAGTATTGTATCCAGGTGGATACAATTTAGGCCTCTTTAAAATGACCAAAACAGAATTGCAAGTTATGTCCCAAGGAGAAGCTGCCTATCATCGGCTTTACGAGGCCATACGCTCCGGCGATTTCCGCCCCGGCGACAGATTGCGCGAGATTGAGGTGGCCAAGAGGTTGGACCTGTCTCGCACGCCCGTGCGTGAAGCCCTGCGCAAGCTCGAAAGCGACGGGATTGTCGAACATCGCCCCCGGTTAGGAGCCGTGATCCGCACCTTGACCCCCTCCGAAGTTGTTGAACTTTACGAAATGCGGCTTGTTCTTGAGCGCACAGCGGCACAGATGGCTGCAAAACATGCCAATGATGCTGAGATTGACCTGCTCAATGACATAAATGATCAAATTGCAGCGCTCGGCGATGACACGCAACAGGCTGCGGCCTTAAATCAAGATTTCCACCACCGCATTTATCTGGCCAGTCGCAACCGCTTTTTATTGGCCTCGGCCCGGGGGCTCAACAATGCGCTCATGCTGCTGGGGCCCACAACTTTGGATGATGAAGCGCGTATAAAAACTGTGAGCGCGCAACATGCTCGGATCATAGAGGCGATCCGCGCGGGCGATCAAACAGCAGCTGGCGATGCGGCCGAGGCCCATTTGCAAACCTCTTTGCGCCACAGGCTCAAGGGGCTGGACCGATGAGCGCGCATCTCTACGCCTATACGGTCGCGGGTCTCGGCGTCCTTGCGTTCAAATTTTTGCATCTGCCGCTGCCTTGGCTCTTAGGGCCAATCTTTTCTTGCTTGATTGCCGCCCTGCTCGGCGTGCCCATGCGTGGGTTCAAAGTGATCAATGAGGCTATGCGCAGTATTCTCGGCGTGGCCGTGGGCGCAACATTTTCCCTTTCGCTGCTGGTCTCCATGGGCGGCATGTGGCCAACGCTTTTGTTGATCCCGGTGATGACCACTTGCATTGGACTCGTTGGCGTTTTTTACTTCCAGCGTCTATGGGGGTTTGATTTTGCCACCAGCTATTATTCTGCAATGCCAGGCGGCCTACAGGACATGCTCGTTTTTGGCGAAGAGGCAGGCGGCAATCTGCGCACACTCGCGCTCGTTCACGCCACGCGGGTCTTGGTCATCGTCGTGACCCTGCCTTTTCTACTGACCTGGATTTGGAACGCAGATCTAACCAACCCCCCGGGCGCTCCGGCCGCCAGCATTGCGCTCTCACAGCTTGGGTGGATGATTTTCTGCGGGCTGGTTGGCTGGCAGCTGGCAAAACGTGCCGGCATGTTTGGAGCCTCAATCCTTGGGCCACTTTTGCTGGCTGCGCTCTTGTCCCTTACAGGCGTACTACAACACCGCCCTCCGTCAGAAGCCATCTGGGCTGCACAATTTTTTATCGGAATGAGCGTCGGGTGCAAATACGCCGGTGTCACCATGGCCGAAATCAGACGGGATGTGACGGCCGGACTAGGGTTTTGCGTGCTGCTATTGCTACTGGCTGTCATCTTCGCCGAAGTGATCCACCTGGCAGGGCTGGCGCCACCGTTAGAGACCGTTCTCGCCTTCGCTCCGGGCGGACAAGCCGAATTGACCGTGCTTGCGCTCATTGTTGGGGCAGATATGGCCTTTGTGGTGGCCCATCATGTCTTGCGAATATTTATTGTCATTCTGGGTGCGCCGCTCTTTGCGCGCCTGTTCCGCCCGAAAACTGGCGCCCGAAAGCCCTAAGCAACCCTCTGACTATGCCATTTCCAAACAGAAATCAGGGCCGCGCCTGCCAGAACACGCGCGTCACCGATAGGCTTCTGGATTGATCATATGACTTGGTGCGCCTGCGGCATAGGCATTGATTTGATCAAAAATATCCGAAAATTGCATGTCAAACTCATCCTCGGTCACAAAGCCAATATGGGGCGTGGCCAGAACATTCGGGTGTGTGAGAAGTATATTTTCGCGATCCGAAAGCGGCTCGTGATCGAACACATCCACAGCGGCATGAAGCTGACCCTTCGCAATCTCCGCCTCTAATACACCGGGGGCCACAAGACCGGAGCGCGACGTGTTCACGAATAAAGCGCGTGGCGGCATCAATGCAAGGTCCTCGGCGGTGATCAAACCCCGGGTCGCGGAATTCAACCGAACATGCAGGCTGACGATATGGGATTCTCTAAAAAAGGCCTCACGGGAGACAGCCACGGTTTCACCCGCGGCAGCGGCCCGTGCGCGCCCTGCCTCTGATCCCCACCATTGCACATTGAGCCCCAGCGCTTTGGCGTAGCCCGCAACCGCGCCTGCAATGCGTCCATATCCATAAAGCCCCAATGTTCTGCCGCGCAGGGTCCTGCCGACCCCCGATTGCCACCGGCCCGCTTTGATTGAGGTCACCTGTTGCGGGATTTGCCGATAGCTGGCCAAAATCAACGCCAGAGTGTGCTCTGCGGCCGCATAGGATGGCGTATCTGAATGCATATTTGAGCAAAGCAGAACACCATGGGCCGTACAGGCCGGCACATCAACATGCGGGTAGACACTGCGCTGTGAGATGAGTTTGAGATTTGGCAGGCCCGCCAATAGGTCAGCCCCAACCTTGGTGCGCTCACGAAAGAGCACCAAAGCCTCTGCCTCTTGCAATCGCGCGGCCAGTTTGACGGGGTCAGGCTCATGATCCGTCCAGACGGTAACCTCGTGATCGGCCAATTTGGCAAAGCACGGCAAGCTGCGCAGGGTATCGAACCAATCATCAAGAATATGAACCTTCATCGCCCTATCACCCTTCTGTAAACGCGGTTAATGACCGGCCCAAATTGACCTTGGAATAAACACCTCTCCCGCCGCAATTTTTCGAGCGGTGCGTATGAGACCTGCCGATTTTATTTCGAAACCTGTCGCCGTATCGGCATAATCAACCGCCACTTCAATCTTGCCCGAGGCATGTTCCAAAATGACATTGGCCGGGGTCTCATTTGATTTGGCAGCCATGCCCTCTGCAATCGTCCCCGGGGTCAACACACAAGACGCAAGGCATTGCGCGCCCGTGACGGCCATGGAAGGATGCGTACTCCAGGGCATGAAATAGCGGGTCGCAATTGTGCCGCCGGCCTTGGCGGGGGCCAGCAGGCCAAATTTTGGCGCCACTGATTTTGTGACATCCCCCATCCCCATCAAAGCCCCTGCCTTTTGCCGTAGAGCTTCCATCTGATCAAAAAATGCGCGATTTTCATCCAGCTCAGCGGCCGTTTCATAGCCCGTCAGCCCAAAGCTCTCGGCCTTTGCAATCACCATGGGCATCGCAACATCCATGCAAGTCACAGCGATTCCGTCAATCTCATCAACCCGGTTACCTGTGGGCAAAAAGGCGCCCGTGACCCCCCCGACCGTCTCCATGAATTGAACGGCAATGGGCGCCGAGGTTCCCGGCACGCCATCAATGCGCGCGACGCCTTCATAGCTGACCTGTCGCCCAGGCGTTTGAATGACAGCGGCGACGCGCGCTTGCGTGTTCACTGCCAGAATATTCACCTGTGTCTCACCCTCTTGCGCCTCGACCAACCCCATCTCAATGGCGGCTGGACCCACGCCGGTCAAAATATTGCCGCAGGTGGGTTTGAAATCGACCAATTTATCTTCCACGCTCACTTGAGCGAAAAAGTAATCCACATCGGCCCAAGGATCCTGTGACCTGGACAACATCGCCACTTTGGTCGTGACCGCCGCGCCACCGCCAATCCCGTCAATGTTCAGCGGATGACCAGAGCCCACAATCACGATTAACACCTCAGCCAGAGTCTCGAGATCCTCGGGAAGGTCAGCGCGGTTCAGATATGGCCCCCGAGAGGTTCCACCACGCATAAGAAGATAAGGGATCGCAGTTTGTGTCATGTGAATGGCCATGGAAGGTTAGAATAAGCTTGCAAAAGACCGGGTGGAAAATCGCGGTTCAATGCCCAAGCCATAGTGCAGATAAAAGCGATGCCCGCAAGCGCATAGATCGCTGCAAAAACAGCGCTCATATTGGCTCTGATCCGCATAAAGCTGAACAAAAAGAGGGCCAGGGCAATTATAAACCCAAATAACGATGTGGCCACCAGGAGCGCGGCAAACCACGCGAGGGTGGACCATAGGCTATAGCGCGCTTGCCCTGCTTCGGCGCTGCGCTCGCTGTCTGCAAAGATCATATCAGTTTCAGGGGCCAAGATCATTCGGGCAATCATCACCGTACATCCCACCAAACAAACGCTGGCCACAAACATCGGAAAGACCCGATCGCGGCTATAGTCAGGGATGGAACCGGCATCAAACAATGCATAGCCAATGAAAGCTGTGACGCAGAGTAGGAACACCATCGGCGCGCGTTTCGAGCCTGATTTGCTGTCCCCTTCGGCCAAAATATTTTTGGCCTGGCGCAGGCCCAAAACGACAGAGACCAATGTAATGGCCAAAAGCACAAGCACGATGGGCGAGAAAATATAATCAATCCCCTCAACAAATCCTTTGCGGAAGCGGGATTGGGCAATTTGAATGGCTTGGTTTGCATAGGTTTCTGCTGGATTGGACAGAACAAAACCAATCAAAAAAGCAGGGCGCGACCAATCAAAGCGGCGCATCAAAATCCCAAGAAAGCCAATGGCAAAAAGCGCCACAAGGTCCATCAGGTTTTGTCCAGATTGAAAGGCTGCGAAGCTTATGATCATAAACAAGAAAGGCGCCAATAAAACAAAGCGGATGGTTGTGAGCTTGGCGATCCCGCCTGAGGCTGCAATGCAAAGCACTGTGCCCACGACATTCGCCAAGGCAAGCAGCCAAACGATGGCATAGGTAATGTCGAGATTGTTTTTCAGCATGGCAGGTCCGACCTCAATCTGACCTGATCCCAGCAGGGCAATTGCGCCAATAAAGATTGCCATTGAGCCAGACCCAGGAATGCCGAACAGTAAGGTCGGCACAAGGCCACCCCCCTCTTTGGCATTGTTTGAGCTTTCTGGCCCGATCACGCCGCGCACATCGCCTTTGCCGAAATTGGACTTGTCTTTGCTGGTTTGCACCGTGTGCCCATAGGCAATCCAATCCACAACCGAGCCGCCAAGACCCGGGATCACACCCACAATCACACCGATGATGGAACAGCGCACAGAAAGCCAAATATTGGCAAACCAATCTTTGATCCCTGCGATCCAGCCGCCACCGATCTGCGCCTCCTGGCTGATGGCGCGGTCATTGCGCAGCAGGGTGATAATTTCAGGAATTGCGAAAATGCCAAGGCCTACAATTACCAATTTCAGACCGTCGACAAGATAGGGAAAATCGTAAGAGGACATGCGCAAATCACCAGAAGAAGCCCCTTCTCCAATGGTGCCAATCAACATGCCCAGACCCGCCGCGACGATGCCCTTGATGGCCACACGCCCAGCCAAAATACCAACCATTGAAAGGCCAAAAATCGTAATCATCAACAGCTCTGGCGTGCGAAATTCCAAAACGATGGGCCGGGCGACCAAAATAAAGACCGTCAAAAAACTTGCGCCAACCAATCCGCCAAAAAGCGACGATGCAAAAGCCGCCGAGAGCGCCCGCGCCGCCTTGCCCTTTTGCGCCATCGGGAAGCCGTCCAAGACAGTGGCTTGTGACGCGGAAGAGCCTGGAATACCCATCAAAACAGAGGCGAAAGTATCGGAGGTTGGCACAACCGCCACCATACCAATCATCAAAGCAAGACCTAAGATCGGATCCATGCCAAACATGAAGGGCAGCAAGAGCGACAGGCCCGCGATGCCGCCGAGACCGGGAAAGACGCCGATGCACAGCCCCATGAGCACACCGAGAACCAAATATCCCAAAACAACCGGCTGCAGGATAAGTGCCCAAGCCTCGCCGAAGGCGGGCAAGGCCTCCATGATAACTTCCAAGACAATATCCTCCCACTTTCCTTATAAAAACGCCCCACCTATCTTGAGTGGGGCGTTCCGGAAGAAAAGCTTAGTTTAGAGAAACACCGTATTTTTCTTGTAGCCAATTCACAATGAAGGCTTTGGCATCAGGGCTCACATTTGTGCCACTTGCTTTGGCAGCTTCGGCCGCGGCCCCTGTCATCTGCGGGTATTTGCCCAGACGCTTGCCCGAAATTTCTGCAAAATCAGCGCGCGCTTTTACAGCTTCAAATGCCGCCGTATAGGTCACCATGGCATCCGCCGTTGCGCCTCTTGGCAAGAAGACCATTTTTTGAGCCGGGAAGCCTGCAATGAAGAAGGCTTTCCAAGCATCCCATTTTTCGCCAGAGGTTTCACAACCATCGGTTGCTTCGCAAACTTCTTTGAAGGTTGGAATCTCCGGGAATGTGGGGTCGCGAACGATATCGCCCGCATCGCTCAAAGCACCCCAAGTCATCATTGGCACGGCTGTGCCAGCCTCAACCAATGGTGTCACGCCGGACAAATAGGAAGAGGAGGTTTGATAATCGATATTCGCCTCGCCCCGTTCAAACATCAAACGCCCGTCACCGCGGCCTTTGATCCCCATGACGCTTTCAACATTCAGACCCAGCATTTCCCAAGCCAATGTCGGAACCAAGTCAAGACGCGTGGCACCTTGGTTGCCATAGATGAAGTCTGTGTCTTTCAGACCAGAGGCATCCAAGCCGTCCATTTTTGCCGCAAGCTCAGGTGGAAGATAAGCCACGCCGCCTGTTCCAGAGGCCAAAACCACATTCCAATCGGCATAGTCGAATTTCACCCGCGGGTCGCCCAGCAAGAATGGAAATTGTGTGGAACCGGAGGAGCCGAAAATGAGCGTGCCATCATCATATTCTTGCTCATGGAAATAGTTGGCACCTTTGGTTGAGCCCGCACCTGGCATGAATTTTACGACAACAGTCGGCTGGCCTGGCAAAGCTTCAGACAGCAAAGGCGCATAAAAATTTGCCCATTTGGCAGAGCCACCGGTTTCAGAAAACGGAATGATCCATTCAACAGTCTTGCCTGTCAGGTCAATCCCATGGCCGCCTGCATTGGCTTGAAGGCCAAAGGTGGCCGTCGCTGCAGCCACAAGGCCCATAGCCATGCGGCGTGTTGTTTTAAGTGTAGACATTAAATCCTCCCAGATTTTTTTACCGCGTCAGAAGCCGCGTAATTGGAATCATATTGAGGCATAAACCCCAGGTTGATGCTTGCTGTGTAATCTGCGAAGCTTTCATGAAACTTTCACGGATCGGAAAAACAGCAATGCGAATTACGCTTGTTGAAGACAATATCAGCCTGTCGAAAGGCATAACCTATCGTTTGGAAGATGCGGGCCATTCTGTGGATGCGATTGCCAATGGCGATGAGGCGCAAGACTATCTTGTTGCAGATGGGGCTGATCTTGTGATCCTCGACATCAACCTGCCGGGCGTGAATGGGCTGGATTTGCTGTCACAAATGCGCAAACGCGGCGATGCGCGGCCCGTGATCTTGCTGACCGCCCGTGCGGAAACGCAAGATCGGGTCAAAGGATTGGATGCCGGGGCGGATGATTATTTGATCAAGCCCTTCGAGATGGCAGAGTTGGAGGCACGGGTTCGCGCCCTCCTGCGCCGCCGGGCTATTCCTCAGCAAAAACTGCGCAAAATTGGTTCTTTGCATTACGATCCAAATGCACGGCAATTGTTTGATGGCGAAAGCGCTTTGGAGATTCCGCGCCGAGAAATGTCGGTCTTTGAATGCCTGCTGAGTGCGGACGGACGGCTTGTATCCAAAAGCGCGGTACTCGATCACGTCTACGGCGTCGGGGCTGATATTGAGGAAAAAGTGGTCGAAGTTTATATCTCACGGCTCCGGCAAAGACTGAAAGGCCACGGTGTTTTGATCCAAGCGCGACGTGGACTGGGATATCAAATCACGGTGCAGGAGCGCGCATGAAACCCAGCTCTTTGAGGGCCCGGCTGACATTGATCATCCTGCCCCCTTTGCTCATCATTTCGCTGATTGCCGGTGCTTGGCAGTTCCACAATACGACCCTGCGGGCCGAAAGCATCTTTGACAAAGGCTTGCTCTCCGCCGCAATTGCGATATCGCGCGACGTTGCCCTGTCTGATGGGGACGCCATTAGCCCCTCGACCCGTCGCCTGCTGGCCGATACCTCTGGCGGCACGATATTTTATCATGTGTTTGCTCCCGACGGTGTGTTTGTCACAGGCTATTCCACCCCACCGGTCTTACCGAGTATGGCCCCCAAAGGGGCCACAGATCCTTTTTACTACAACAGTGTCTATCAGGGCGAAAATGTGCGGGTTCTGCGCTTCCAAGATGTGACCTTGGTCAGCGGCATTGCCGGAATTTTCAACATCACCGTGTGGCAAAACGCGAGCGTGCGCAGCAGCTTTGTGCGCAATGTCTTGTCGCGCTCCTTTGCAGTGATTGCCGCGCTGGTGATGAGCGTTGCCATTGTTGTGTGGTTCGGAGTGCGTTTGGGGCTGCGCCCGCTGTTAGAGCTTGAGCGCGCCATTGCAAAGCGCACGCCAAGCGAATTGGAGCCGATCCGCAGGGCTGTCCCAACCGAGGCTCAGGGGCTGGTGACCACTTTAAATGGTCTATTAAATAGGGTGTCCCGGCGCATCAGCTCGAAAGACGAATTCATCTCTAACGCGGCCCATCAGCTGCGCAACCCTATGGCGGGTGTCCTTGCGCTGGCCGAAGCGGTCACCACAGCACCAAACCCGCAAACCGCGCAGAAGCGCAGCGCTGAGCTCTTGCAAGCCGCGCGCGAGGCCAGCGATTTGACCAATAAGCTTTTGTCCTTTGAACGCGCAAGTGGCACCGATGTCTCGCAAACCGGCCGCCCAATGGATCTGAACCAGCTTATCGCCCATGCCGTCAGCACCTTTGAGCAAAACCACCCAAAGGCCAGCTTGACGGTCACCCAAGATCTGCCGCGCGAAAGCCTCATGATTCAGGCCGATCAAACCATGCTCCAAGAGGCTATTTTAAATATCTTCAGCAATTGTTTGGTGCATGGCGGGCCAAAGCTGACGCGAATTTGGGTCACACTCCGTAAGAACGGCGCCGGGGCGGAAATGCTCATCCAAGATGATGGCATTGGAATACCCGAGGATCGCCACATCGAGGCGCTAAGCCGTTTTTCACAGGCCGGCGGCGGCCCTGGCAGCGGGCTTGGCCTCGCCATTGCGGCCCGTGTGATGAAAAATCATGGCGGGCAGTTGAGCATCCTGCCCTCCCCCCGTGGCGCTAAAATCAAGCTGAGCTTTTCTTTGCTGGACATATGAACCTCTGACATGACAGATTTGCCGCTCGTTTGCTCCAAGCTATGCGTTTCGCAGTGGCGCAGAAGCAAACAGATGATAGTCTGACCCTCATAAACCGACGCGGTTTGTCCAAAATTTATAATCCCATGATAGGCGCGGCCTGCGGAGGGGTGGAATTCACGTGGACGGCGGCGATGGTTATCGAGTTTGTCAGTCAATCGGAGAACGCATGAAACGCTCGCAAGTCAACGACATCATGGTACAAGCGGATGATATGATCCGCAGCTTTGGCTTTACTCTGCCGCCTTTTGCCTATTGGTCGCCTGAGACATTCAAACGCAACGCCGCCGCGGCGCGGCCGATCATTGAGGCGCAATGCGGCTGGGATATTACCGATTACGGCGCCGGTGATTTTGAGGCTTTGGGCCTGTTTTTGTTTACCCTGCGCAATGGGCGTTTGGCCGATTTGCAGCGCGGTGGCGGCATGTGCTATGCGGAAAAACTGTTGATTTCGCGGCAAGATCAACTCTCGCCGATGCACACCCATGTCATCAAAGCCGAAGATATCATCAACCGTGGCGGCGCGACTTTGGTGGTGGAGTTGTTTGGCTCTGACGCTGAAGGCCGATTTGCCGAAGATCAGGGCGGCACGGTCTATTGCGATGGCCTGCGCCGCGATTTTACCCCCGGCGAGAAACTCCGCCTTGCGCCTGGCGAAAGCGTCACCCTCATGCCTGGCGATTGGCACGCCTTTTGGGGCGATGGTGGGGATGTGTTGATCGGCGAGGTGTCCACCGTAAACGACGACAACACCGACAATATTTTCCGCGAACCCATCGGCCGTTTTTCCGACATTGAAGAGGATGAAGCCCCAAGGCATTTGCTGGTCAGTGATTATGATCAAATGTTGCCCGCCGGATAAAAAGCGGTGCGCTAGATGAAACATAGTGACATTTCGCGTCCCAAGACACTAAACTGCCACGCGCAACCCCATTCAAATGCCCCCTCAATTATTCTCTAAGAGGTCTGCCGCATGAGCACTATTGTATCCATTGATGTCCGCCTATTTCACATTCCCTTGGCTGAAGTGCTGGTGGATGCCAAACATGGCGACCATCATATTTTTGAGTTGATCACAGCAACCGTCCACCTCGAAGATGGGTCTTCTGGCACCGGCTATACCTATACAGGCGGCAAAGGGGGACATGCGATTGCCGCCATGATTTCCCATGACTTAACCCCTTTTCTGCTGGGCCAATCGGCGACAGATGTGGAAGGTCTTTATGATGCGATGCAATGGCATGTGCATTATGTGGCACGCGGCGGCATTGCCTCTTTCGCCATTTCAGCGGTGGATATTGCGCTATGGGATTTGCGTGGCAAACGCAGCGGCCAAGCGCTTTGGAAGATGGCCGGTGGCGCCGCGCAGTGCTGCAAAGCCTATTGCGGTGGCATTGATCTTGGCTTCCCCTTGCCAAAACTCTTGGACAGTATCCAAAGCTACCTTGACCGTGGTTTCAACGGCGTGAAAATCAAAATCGGTCAACCCAGCCTGGCGGAAGATATTGCCCGCATAAAAGCGGTGCGCGAGCTCATTGGGCCAGATATCACATTCATGGTGGACGCAAATTATTCGATGACGGTCGAGGAAGCGATCACCGCAGCCGAGGCCTTTGCCGCCTATGATATCACCTGGTTTGAAGAGCCAATCATCCCTGATAATTATAAAGGCTACGCTAAGATCAGCGCGGCAACTGGAATGCCCCTGGCGATGGGGGAAAACCTGCATACCATCCATGAATTTGAGCAGGCGTTTGCGCAGTCTAACCTGAGTTTCATCCAACCCGATGCCTCCAATTGCGGCGGCATCACCGGCTTTCTGCAAGTGGCCGCACTGGCCGAACAAGCCGGTGTGCCGATCTGTAGCCACGGGATGCAAGAACTGCATGTGAGCCTCGTTTCCGGCCAAAAGAATGCTGGCTGGATCGAGGTCCATTCCTTCCCCATTGAGCACTACACAAAGCGCCCCCTCGTCGTTGAAAACCACATGGCCCTTGCCCCAGATACCGCCGGGATCGGCGTGACATTCGACTGGCAAAAACTTGAGGCCGCGGACCTGCTGACCCGCTGATGGATGCCCCCACCTAGAGTTGCCCAATCCCCTGCCCTCTAGGCCTCCTCATGCCGGCCACGGTGACCGTCCGCCTTGTGTGAAACTAAAGACCTCTGCACAACGACATTGCAACACGACATGAGCGCAGCCCCTGCCGGGGGCAGGCAGGCGCAGCCCGGTGTTGCCACCGGGCAAACTCATTTGGCTTGAGTGTTGGGTTATGCGGAGGCCTTAACCCGTCCCTTTCACATTGTGAACCGCCCGAAACTCTCCTAATTGCACAGCAACAGGGAAAATGGAGGAACAGAGCATGCAATATCGCCCGAATGAAAACAGATATGACAAAATGGTCTACCGAAAATGCGGCCAATCGGGGTTAAAGCTCCCTGCAATTTCATTGGGCCTGTGGCATAACTTCGGTGAAGATTTCCCGCATCAAAGCAAAAGAGAGATCTGCCAAGCCGCTTTTGATGCGGGCATCACGCACTTTGATCTCGCCAATAACTACGGCCCACCTGCCGGCAGCGCAGAGACTGCTTTTGGTGAAATTTTAAGAACAGATTTTTCAGGGCTGCGCGATGAGTTGATCATCAGTTCAAAAGCCGGTTACGACATGTGGCCTGGACCCTATGGAGAATGGGGCAGCCGTAAGTATTTGATTGCGTCTTGCGACCAATCGCTCAAGCGCATGGGCCTCGATTATGTGGATATATTTTATTCGCACCGCTTTGATCCTGAAACACCTCTTGAGGAAACCATGGGCGCCTTAGATCACATCGTCAGATCAGGACGGGCGCTTTATGTCGGCATTTCCAGCTACAACAGCCAGCGCACCAAAGAAGCGGTGGCCATTCTCAATGATCTGGGAACGCCCTGTTTGATCCATCAACCAAGCTATAACATGCTAAACCGCTGGGTTGAGACCGATGGGCTGCTAGACTGCCTGGATGATTTGGGAATTGGATCCATTGCCTTCACACCGCTGGCACAGGGGCTGTTGACCAACAAATACATTGGCGGCATTCCGCAAAACAGCCGCGCTGTGCAAGGAAAAAGCCTCGATCGGGACAAGCTGACAGAGGAATTGATTGGCAATCTTCGCGCTCTGAATGACCTTGCCCAGGCGCGCAATCAAACATTGGCGCAGATGGCCTTGGCTTGGGTGTTGCGCGGTGGACGCGTGACCACTGCGCTCATCGGCGCCTCGAGCGCGCAGCAGGTGGTCGACTGCGCCCAGGCCGTTGAAAACATTGAGTTTACCGCTTCAGAGCTCGCTGAAATTGACCTTCTGTCCGGCGACCAGGGCATAAACTTATGGGCGCAATCGTCTGAGACCGCCTAGACTTCGTCTAAGAACCGCAGCAAAGCGTCCCAAGATTTGCGCTCTGCTGCGGCGTCGAAATCACGAGAGCCTTCAATTGTGAAGGAATGGCGCGCACCGCCAAATACTTCAGCATTGTGCACCACCTCGGCCTCCTGCATTTGCTGCAAAAGGCTTGCCAAATCGTCCATGCCAGACACTGGATCGGCAGATCCATGCAGAACCAAAATTTCACCCTTAGTTTGCGTGTAATCTTGGCCCTCAGGGGTGGTTAATCCACCATGAAAGCTCACAAACCCATCCAAATCGCTCCCGGACCGCGCCGCTTCGAGAACCGCAGCGCCGCCAAAACAATAGCCCATTAAAACAGTCTTACCAGCGGTGTTAAAAAGGGCTTCCGCTGCGGCGATCCCGGCATTAATCCGATTGCGAAACTCTTTTCTATCTTTGTACAAAGCACCTGTTTCTCGGCGATAATCCTCAAATCCTTCCAGCTTTGCATCGACACCAAAAAGATCCAAAGCCACCGCATTATAGCCTAAATCCGCCAGCATCCCGACGCGTTTCTGCTCGTAACTGTCCAAACCATTCCAATCGTGAATGATATAGACTGTGCCTTTCGGCGCCGACCCTGCCGTCATAGCATAAGCGCTAAACTCCTTATCACCCGATTTATAAACAACCGATTGGCTGTGGCCGCCTGCGAAGGCAGCCGTGGCAGAAAAAGCAAAAGACGTCACAAGAGCAAACAATGAGCGTGTCATATTGAGAACTTTCCAGTTTGAGATACCGCCTCAGCGTAAACCCAATTCCAACCTGCGTAAACAGATATGATAGCTGCGATCCTAACACTTCGCACACCCAAAAACCAACGCCACATCCAGCCCTCATTATGCATTATCGAGGTCTATGGGCGCGGAGCGAAAGGCGGCTCTATTCAACTCACTGCCCGCACAGTCACCCAACCGTAAAAGTGGCACCCGTTGAAATCACGGGGCATCAAAAACGCTCCTAAAACTTCGCAAAACTCAACAAACAGAACTACAGCCAGCGGGCCATCCGTGGTGATGGTCGGTGACCTGTGCATTTGATCACAAATTCGTGATAAATTTTTTGCCATTTATTTTGCACCTGACGCCCTCTTTTTTTATGCTTAGATAACGAATCTGCGGTGTGGGGCAGTGCGATTCGTTAATTAAACGGCCGAGACGACAGCTGGGGAGCCTATTCTAAACAGGTTCAGATCAGGATGGTTTCGCGTTCAAACACAAAGATTTTTGGCACGATAACGTGCTGCATGAGCCAGGACCAAATTAGATGCCTTTGACAACCGTCAATCCAAATTCTACGGACATCGAGCACCTTGCATCCGTAGATGTCGAGTGTTCAGGAACTCACATAGGTGGCGGCATTTACCTTGCGACCTGAATGGAGAGTGTTTTGTCATACGGAGAGGCTACAAAACCGCCCGCCCCGTCTCAAGCTCGTTTTGTCTGACAGTGCCGATACAAGTTCCAATTTAGTTGACTAGTCTGAAGTTGCAACGACGCATATGCGCAAAATCGAACACCCCTTTCAATTTTTCGCCTGACCGCTAGTTTATTGAATAAGTTTCCAACTACCGAAGGATTAACCGAAGCCCATGCTTCTATCCGTAAGCGATCTGCACAAGTCTTACGCCGGACCTGATGGCCATTTGCCTGTTCTGCGGGGTATCCAAATGCTTCTGGCGCGAGGCGAAACACTTGCTCTCACAGGCGAATCGGGCAGTGGTAAAAGTACATTGCTCCACATTATTGGAGGCCTCGATCAACCTGACAGCGGTATTGTGGCAGTTGATGGTGTGGACATCGGGGCGATGGATGATGCTGGGCGCGCAGGCATGCGCCGTGACAAGGTTAGCTTAGTGTTTCAACAGTTTAACCTGATTCCATCCCTGACCGTGGCGTCCAATATTGGGTTCCATGCCCGCCTTTCAGGCCGTTTGGACCAAAACTGGATCAAGGAATTGGCAGACCGGCTGGGGTTGTCTGCACAGTTGGGGAAATATCCTGAACAACTTTCAGGCGGTCAGCAACAACGTGTCGCGATCGCGCGCACCTTGGCGGCGAAGCCCGCACTCATTCTTGCCGATGAACCTACTGGCAATCTGGATGAAGAAACAGCCGACAAGGTGATGGAGCTTATGATGACCCTTGCGATAGAAACTGATGCTGCCCTGTTGTTGGTCACCCATTCACATCGGCTCGCGGGACGTATGGGCCGCCGCTTACACTTGCGCGCAGGCCAAATCGAACGTGCTGAAGAATGACAAATGCGGGTCTTTTAGCGTTGCTGTCCCATTGGCGTCGCAATCCGATGCAGTTATTCACGTTGGTGGTGGGGCTGTCTTTGGCGACGGCGCTTTGGTCGGGAGTTCAGGCGGTCAACACAGAAGCGCGCGCCTCATATGATGCCGCCGCTGAAACTTTGGGTGAGGGGATGTTCGCCCAGATCATTGCTCGCACAGGCACAATACCGCAGGAAGATTTCATTGCCTTGCGACGTGCGGGCTGGCTTGTCAGCCCTGTTGTTGAAGGGCGATTGGACGGCATCCGTTTGATTGGAATAGATGCCCTGACATCGCCGGGTGGTCTGACTCCTGTTGGTCTGAGTGACGGTAAGTTGACGGTCGATATGATCACACGAGGTATCTTGTTTGCGACCCAAGAAACACTTGAGCGGTTGGGTGAAGTAGATGTACGCAAATTCCCGTCATCCGATGTGGCACCTGCTGTTATTTTAACAGATGTTGGCACTGCACAAATACTGTTGGGATTAGATGGGCAGATTTCGCGCCTAATCGTTGCGCCACAACAACCGATCATACAGCCCCCACTTGAAGTGATCGCCCCAAATTTCGAACTGATCCCGCCTCAAAGTGGATCGGACGTGGGGCGTTTGACAGACAGTTTCCATTTAAATCTCACGGCGTTTGGTCTCCTCTCGTTTGTTGTGGGTATTTTCATCGTGCATGGCGCAATCGGCCTCGCATTTGAACAGCGTCGACCGGTCATTCGCACTTTGCGCGCACTAGGATTTCCCCTAGTACACCTGATCGCCCTTATCGCATTTGAACTGGTAGGCATCTCAGTATTGGCTGGCATGATCGGCGTCGGGCTTGGCTATTTCATAGCTGCCTCGCTGTTGCCTGACGTTGCTGCCACTATATCGGGTCTTTACGGGCAATCGATTTCAGGCACCTTGCAGTTTCGGCCGGAATGGTGGGTCTCTAGCCTTCTTATTGCTGTGGGTGGTACGGCTTTGGCTGCAGCCGCGTCGCTTTGGCGCTTGGCATGTATGCCCCTCCTTGCGTCGGCGCGGCCACATGCTTGGGCGATGCAGGCCAGGCGTAGTCGCCTGATACAGGCTGTGTTCGCTATGTTTCTTCTTGTTGCAGCCAGTCTGCTAGGCTGGTTGGGCAGTGGGCTGGCGGCCGGCTTTGCCATGCTTGCCGCTCTTCTGATTGGGGCGGCCCTTGCCCTACCCGTTATATTGGACGGTCTACTTACCGCTGGCGCGCGGCATGCCAAATCTATTATGGAGGAATGGTTCTGGGCGGATACGCGCCAACAACTTCCAGGCCTGTCGCTGGCGTTGATGGCGCTTTTGATCGCGATGGCTACCAACGTTGGTGTTTCTACGATGGTGAGCAGTTTCCGATTGACCTTTACAGGGTTCCTTGACCAACGGCTTGCTTCAGAATTTTACGTCTATGCGGATGACGCGCAACAGGCCGCCAGCCTGCGCGCCTATCTTGAACTCCGTGTTGACAAGGTTCTGCCAATTCAGTCCGCTAATCAAGACATCCGCGGCCTTCCATCTGAAATCTACGGTCCTATCGCCCATGCAACATACCGCGATAACTGGCTTTTTTTGGATGCTGCACCCGACGCTTGGGCGCTGATTGAAGCAGGGCAGGCGGCCGCGATTAACGAACAACTCGCGCGTCGCGCGGGCATCGCGATTGGTGATGAAATTACGATTGCAGGGCACCCCTTTAAAGTTCTCGGTATTTATGGTGATTACGGCAATCCAATCGGGCAGGTCATCATTACTGAAGCCAAGTTTGCAGCCCTATTTCCCGATATTTCCCCCCTTAGTTTTGGCGTGCGCATAGATCCGTCGCGCGTGACGGCCCTATCTCTCGATCTTGGCACACACTTCGGCCTCACTGAGGTAAACATGATCAATCAAGCAGGTATCAAGGCGTTTTCATTGGCGGTGTTTGATAGGACCTTCACGGTGACCGGTGCGCTCAATATACTGACACTCGCCGTGGCGGGCTTTGCCATTTTGATGAGTTTGTTGACCCTCGCTACCATGCGCATTCCACAACTTGCCCCTATCTGGGCTCAGGGAATTAGTCGCGCGCGGCTGGGCCGTTTGGAAATCGTCCGTGCCGCCCTTTTGGCGCTACTCACCACGGCTCTCGCATTGCCGCTAGGGCTCTCGCTGGCATGGACGTTGTTGGCAGTTGTCAATGTTGAGGCCTTCGGATGGCGTTTACCCCTGTTCTTATTCCCACTGGACTACGCGCGCCTCGCTGTTTTTGCGGTGGTAGCTGCTGTTATCGCCGCGCTCTGGCCTGCAACAAAGCTTGCTCGGACGCGGCCAGCGGATTTGCTGAAAGTGTTTGCAAATGAACGCTAGAGTCTTTCTCCTTTTGCTTTGGCCCATCACCGCAAGTGCACAGGGCTTCGCGGGCCTCGGCACTGATGTCGACGGTTTTTCGTCTCCGCAGCGCCCAGCACAATTTGATTTTCCGATCGATCATGGTCCCCACGATGATTATCGGATTGAATGGTGGTATCTGACTGCTAATCTCGAAGGTCTTGATGGGACGCCGTACGGTCTCCAATGGACGCTGTTTCGCTCTGCGCTTACGTCAGATGTTGGCAAAGGGTGGTCCTCACCCCAGCTGTGGATGGGGCACGCGGCGGTAACCACTCCTGACGCGCATTTCGTGACCGAGCGTCTTGCCCGTGGTGGTATTGGACAGGCGGGGGTACAGGCCGACCCGTTTGAGGCCTGGATTGACGATTGGCAGCTAGTAGGCCCCGATTTTGCAACGCTGACCGTGACGGCGAGTGGGCCGGACTTTGCTTATGATATGGTCCTGAATTCAGATGGCCCTTTGGTATTTCACGGCGATGAGGGATACTCGGTAAAATCTGCAGAAGGACAAGCTTCTTATTACTACTCTCAACCGTTTTACGCAATTGAGGGAACCCTGATTCTTCCGACGGGTAGTATAAAAGTCGCTGGTGATGCTTGGCTAGATCGCGAATGGTCCTCTCAGCCGCTCTCTGACAATCAAACGGGATGGGACTGGTTCTCGTTGTCGTTGGAGGATGGCAAATTAATGGGATTTCGCCTGCGCCAAACCGATGGTAGCTACTATACCTCTGCGACTTGGATTGACCCTAACGGTACCACAACTTCCTATTCCAACAGCGCGTTTGAAGCTGACCCGGTTGCGATCTCTGATGTTGGGGGACGCGATGTGCCGACCACATGGAATGTGCGGTTGCCTGATCGTGGGGTGGATGTCGAGGTGACTGCGATAAACCCACAGGCATGGATGGATACTTCAGTCCCCTACTGGGAGGGTCCGATTATCGTTCAAGGCAGCCACACAGGGCGCGGCTATTTAGAAATGACGGGTTATGACTAGCGTACAAAAAAATGAGGCAATTTCAGATCAAACTCGGTTCAAGTGGGCAGGTTGTATTTGTAGCGTCCGTAAATGACAAAAAAACTCGCTATGTAGCTGAACCGTGCCGCTTGTCTCACTGAGTGGCGCCAACTATTGAGCGCATAGGTTCAGGCTGTGCCAGCAATCTGATGCGAGTTTTCATTAGTTTGACAGCATCCTCGCTTGTCCTTTAGACTAAGCCTTGTCGGTGTTGTCAGACAAACTTGAACACCCGTAAAAGGCACCTCAAGTCAATCATCATGCGGCACAGAAATTGAACCACTCTGTGAGAGCAGTTGTACGTTTTTGCTTGAAGGATTGCCTGCTTTCTAGATGTCTTTCGTGATTGAAGTGGTTGTATATCTGGGCGTGATAACTGGTAAATTTCTGAAGTGCCACAACCGCCTTGAAACGCTGCATCGCCCTTTCTCGTCGTCGAAATGGCAGATGTGAATTTTCACATCTGTTGTTGGAT